>Ga0307507_10000131_pt1 | contig 128113 bp, 113 predicted proteins | sample 7_EM_MG_FD_207223 | JGI IMG/M metagenome (GOLD analysis project Ga0307507, IMG submission 207223) | Populus trichocarpa ectomycorrhiza microbial communities from riparian zone in the Pacific Northwest, United States - 7_EM | ecosystem: Host-associated > Plants > Roots > Unclassified | place...
TACCTAGTTGGGGTGGAAAAGCTCTGCACGGGCACTTTTATCCTTATCGATTGCGATATTTTATGCATTTTCTATTGGATAAGGATATTTTATGCTCGCTTATTCGCATCATCCAAAACCACACTGGGTTAAACCATGAGGGAATCAACAATCCTCGCGAAAAACTTTCCTCAAAGGTGATCTCCTTTGCGCGTCTCCTACACATATTCTTCGCAATATAATATTATCAATATCAGACTTACTAATCTGTGTTGGTGTATTGGATTCCTTTATGGCCCAGGACTGTTGGCTTGGTTGAATGGAGCTTCACAATTGGCAAGTCTTTTCATTGCATATTCCACTACTCCAATCCACTATTCCAATGCTCTTTGGGACAACGTTATCAGCCTCACATACTTGCAACGGAGTGCCGAGACTATAAGGGAACTGAGGCTGATGCTCACAAAACTGTACAGCTACCCACTTACCTAAAAGTCTAGGATAGATCGCTTTAGACCCTTGTGTAGTCCTCTGATCAGGAGAGGATTATCGTATGACTAGAATGTATTTACTGTTCGAGCCTGAGGCTTTATTGGCGGCAAAGTCTAGAATGAATCTCCTCGCTCTTCACTGGAGAATGTGCAGTGGGGTAATTGGCCGACAAGAACGCCAACATGCAAGCCACACGTCGAAAGCCAAGAGTTTTAAGTTGAGAGGCGTTCGCAAGGTTCAGCTCCATCATGGACTGAATATAAATGACCTCCAACTAAGCCTTGCCCAAGCATTCTGAAGACAACTAAGTATCGTCATAGAACTCATTGCGTTTAGTCTTCGACTTTTGTTGACAATGCAGACAGACTCTCGATGGCCTCGGCTCCACACTTTTGTCCTCTTTGGCATCCAGTTCATACTCATTATAATTTTACTCGGCATAAATTCTACGCAAACCGCTCAATCGCAGTCCGTGTACTGGATGGGTAGTCAGCTTTCAGCGGCACCAGTGTACGTTTTCTTAAAATCCTGGCCTTGAAAACTGAGGAGGTAACGCTGAGTCTCTCATCCAGACTTGCTAACAATCAATCAATCAATCTGACGACCCTTCCGCTTGATTGATTGCCTATTTTGGTGGCCTCTCGATTGATTAATTGATTGTTCGCCCAAATCCAAGCTGATTGATTACAAATTGATTAATTAATTGTATAGATTATGTAATACATGCAAATTTTAACATAGCTTCGCTCCATGGCAGATTGTTGCCCAAAAAGGTCCTCTAGTAGCTAAAATCTTGCCAATTATGATATATCAATCGTCGGAGTCGCCGTAGGGGTGGCCGATGAGGCAGCTCGTACAGAGGGAGAGTCTATATCTGAGTCTTAGCATGGTGTTGAGACTCATAAAGTGGATATAGGAGTGGAAGAAGCACCTACTAAATTGTCAGATACTGCCCCAAGATAAATTAATCTACTTACTTATTAGTTTAACGACCTTTTTAAACCTTATGCGCTTCCAGGAGCGCCCACATTAAATTGCCGCGATTATATTTGGACTTATCTTTAATCTATAAGGTTTAAGTAGATTACCAGCCTCACTAAAGACTTGTTCGCAGTTAGTACTGGCTGCTAGAATAGTAAGAATATTAAGGGCGAACTGAGCAAGCCGTGGAAACTCTAGTTAATACAGCAGCTAGTATTGAATTAGATTATCCGCCAAGGGGTATTCTTTTAAAAGTGGATTAAGGAGCTTCCAGCGCTTATATTCATCATCATAAGTCTCGCCAGGTGTAGTTACTCCAGTATATGCAGCAATATGGTCCTCGCGGCCGGAGGAAGCTCATACACACTTTAGAGGGGGGGGATTAGTAGATAATATAATTAATCGCTCTTTATACAATTTCCAAAGCCTCTTAAATGCAGCGTTGCCGTCAATTAACCACTGTGGTTTATCGCGCCAAGCATTATAGTAGAAGCGCTTAAGGTAAGGATATAGTAGAACTGCTATATAATAAGCTGGCGTCTTATTAAGCTTCTTAAAGTAGGCCAACAGCTTCTTCTACCCAAGGTTAATATTGATCTTAGCGTGATCTTCTATAGCTTCCTAGATAGGATAATCCTCTAAAGTTGCCTCTATAAGTCTATTCTTTCTCTCCTTAAACACCTTAAGCAGCTAATTAAATGTAGGTATAACCTCCTAAATAGCACCGTGGCGGCTAGCCTTGCCTCTACCCTCTAGAAGGCCTATGGCTTCACTAATTGGGCGAAGGATATTAATATAGTCGTTAATAATCTGCTAGTTATTTGTATTAAGGCCGCCAACTTTAATATAGAGGCGCGCGTTAGGTAGAGGCTTGCCCTAAGCTTATAGCAATGCAACTTCCTTCTTATATCTATTAATTTGATACTGAGTAAAGGTGTTTAACAGCTCTTAAAGTTTGGCCGCGCGTATAAAGGCTTTATAGTAGCTATTCCACCTAGTCTTAACAGGCTTAACTAGTTGCTTAATCTTAAAGTTTAGCTGGTGAAGACGCTTGTTCTTATTGCGCTAGAATAATTTAAATAGTTAATTAAGCTAAGGGGTGTTAATAGAGTTAATAAAATCGCAAAGCGTGCCAAGAGGGCCTTCTTTACGCCACTTAGTAAGAAACTACTCTTCCTCCTAGTAGATTTTAGTGAGTTGCTTATATAACCGGCGTACTCTATATAGGAGCGACTTACTGGTATATTCTCATTGCTATTTTCAAACGACTCCTTATCCTTGCCCTACATAATTGACTAAGCGACGAGATTAAGGACGTGGCAGGCATAGCAAGTTCGTCTATATTCTTTAATAAAGCTATATTTAACGGCGAGGGTGTTAAGCACAGTATTATTGTTTAAAGTGTTATCTGTAATAAAGTAGCTAAGCCGTTCTTTACTAATATTAAAGCTATCTAATGTATTCCTAACAACTTCTATATAATTAATACCAGAGTGGTGGCCAATCTGCTCTAGAAAGGCAATTAGATAGTTAACCACACGCCCTCCCTGGTTTAAATGGTGAACACATATACCTATAAGAGCGTGTTTACCGTTTTAAGTCGTCCAGCCGTTAAATGAGATATAAACTAGTGAGTTTGCGCTTATAAGCTCCTTCTAAACTGAGGGCAAAAAGGCTTAATATTTGGCCATAATGTAATCTGCTACCAACTGGTGATTTCGCCATAGAACACACTCGGCCTTAGGGTTAGCCGCAGCAATTAGATTATAAAAGGTAGGGGTTTTAAACTTATAGAGGGGGTAGGTGTTTTTAATAAGCCAATTAATAGCTAATTACCTAAATTAAGTCGCATTAAAGCTACTGATTAGCTCATTTGCGACGGCCTGCAATACTTTATAGCCCTCCACCTGGAGGCTTTCAAGGACTGTTCTCTAGCGCTTCTTACTCTTAAAGGTTATCTTTCTATTCTTATCATAGCCGTGGCCTCTGGTGTTGGCTTTAAGATGTCCAGCAGCTGCTAAGGTCGCTCTAGTAATATCATATTGGCCAGCCCTGCCGCAGTTAATGATTTTATGGGTGTGGCAGTATTTGCAGATAAAGACGATTTGATTCATATTAACGCGACTTTAGCATCGGTAGCCATATTTAAATATCTAGCTAGGTGTCCGCTTGGAGCTATAATAAGGCTTTTATAGATCTGGGAGGCGCTTCCAGTTAATACCATTATAGTTATTAATATTACCGCCGGCATTGATTTTAGGTATATCGTCGGCTAGTACAGCAACTTCGGAGAGTGCCAATGTAGGAGTTTTAGGTTAGAGAGTGTCAGCCACACGCAGGTTTGACTTAGTAAGGTCCTGGCTTATTATAATAGTAAGGAACAAGGGTTAAATACACGGTGGTTAAGTCAATTAATAAAGAAATGTGTTAAGGTAGAAATTAAGGGCAATGCAAAGGTATATTTGGTGTTGATTTGGGGCGGAAAAACATTTCAAATAGGTCTAGTGGTTGCCTAAAGTGGACTGTTTGCTATATTTGCACTTAGCCCTACGAATAAAATCAAGACTGTAACATCAAAGTCTATCACGAACCTCATATCCACCACCTATATAAATATGCAATCGATATGCAATCAATCAATCAATCAGGGCCTTAGCAGATTGATTAATTCCAAATTTTAAGCCTCCTTGGATTGATTGATTGATTGCTTATAAGCAATCAATCAATCAATCTCGATTGGGTCCGCTTGATTGTTAGCAAGTCTGCTCTCATCATAGTATATTCATATTTGTCTGCACTGGTCTTGAGTTTCTGGCCCTGATCATTCAACTTATGTGGTTCTTCCAGAACTCTTTAAGCCCTGCAGCGGTCACAATAGCCCACGGATGTTTCTCTGTTGCTTGGCTAGCCGTCCTCGGGATGTTCTTCGCCAGTGAAGGGATGTATTTCTCGCTGATTGGGGACAGTCGCTTGGATAGCTTTCCTAGCTCGATGATCGCAACTGAAGGGGGTTTCGTTACTATGTGCTTGTATGGATGACATATACTACCTAAACCCAATAACTTAAGCCGCGAATTGACGTTCACATTTAGCCTAGCAAGTCTCTATGTCACCCTCTTCTCCGCCTACATCTTCCTCCGCTGTAAACGTAGCCCACTCTCCGATGCACGCTCTCTAGATGTCGAGGCCGCCGAATATGTCCCCGTGGTCCCACCGAAAGGAACCAGAAACACATCTCAAACCCCGGTTCGTTTCGCAAACGACAAGCAAGAGGTTGCTCTCCCACAAGACAGTCACGAAGCCCTCCAGTACCCCTTCACGCCACAGGAATTGCCGAACAGCAATGCCCGCCCCAACCCCCACCGTGGCACTCCAAGGCCTGAAGGCGTCTCATCCAATACCATAATGGTGAATGGGATACTGTACCGAGCAGTTCCGAATACGCAGGCGCAGACGGCCGCGTATGGCGTACAGCCTAGCCAAGACCAAGCTCACGCCAGTGAGAAAGTTCCGGAGTTGCAGGCTTCGGCGTTGAAGCGAAAGCCAGTTGAGTTAGGCACTAGCTCCGTACGATGATAGTTTAATGCGCTGAATGGCCGCTTTGTTTTCGGAGACTGGCACGGGAGTTGGTGTTACATATGACAATTTTGCGAAAGGCCTAGTTAATGTTGCGGTTAATGTCTGATAGCCTCTGCCGTCTCAGAACTAATTCCCCATTTGCGGCGAAATATATAACGAGCCAAAAGAGGAATAAAGATCAGCAAATACTAAATATCTGCTTCTCCAGCTCACCATCTTCCAACATTTTAATTGCCTCTCCGTACATAATACCGTGCACGTAGCTCTCACCAACTAGCTGATAGCGGGAGTCTTTTCTTCTGAGAATAAAAGGGACTTGTGCTCCAAACAAGACACAGACAATATCACCAGGCTGCATTACAGCAGGCCCGAGACCAAAGTATCCTTTCTTAGAATAGAACAATCTTCGTCGTTTCAATGCGCGGATAGCAACTGACCTGTATGAGTGGGCTGAAGGAGGAGGCAGCCCCTCAAAGTCGATGCTCAAGCTATCAATGCCAGGATTTAGTATGCCATTTGCTCGTTCATTATTCGTTGCGCAGTTTTGGATCCAATATTCTGCAAAGTCTGCAAGTAGTAGTCTAGCTCTTTGGTCAGGATCGAGCTCCCTGTATCTTGACAAATGAGATCCTTCGGCTGCTAGGGTGAGTGCTAAGATTCTCTTCGAATCATTGGCAGTCTTATCAGAATTTGAAGAATCTTGCCATCCTATAGCCATATCATACAACACCCTTATATAATTTCCACTTCCGCCACTCGGAATGCCTTGTTTGGGGATGTGGTTGACTGTAAGTATTTCTTCTGCCTGGCACAAGACGGTGTCAAATATGAACCCTTCAACCTGGAGAATATTTGAGCTGCTTGGAAACAGGAAAGTCGGATTTGTCGACGCGGTTGCTCGGAATCCATTCTGGTTCCGGGTAAGCATGTGTGGAAGATAATGTGTAAAATCCCATTGTGGCACCCATGAAGCGGTTGCATTTTCTTCCGTTAAATCGACTGAAAGGTGCACCACAGCTGAGAGAGGATAAAGATTTCCGTGGTCCCTCATCAACTCAACTGCTAGCTCTTGGTATACTTCGGCTTTGGCCTTGCTGTAATCGGCCTGCACGATGGTCACCTTTCCAGACTTTCTCTTCGCCGAAGGGTGGCCAAGGAGGGCAAACACCTTATCTCTCGGATCTGATGAGTTTTGTTCTCGCCCTCGGTCCAGAATATAAATGAACGAAATTTCGTACGAACGACGTTCGTAAATTCGACTAATGTCGCCAATGTATCCAACACCATCTAAAAAATCTGAACGTTCTTCGAAAGGCCAACACTCAATGAACCTTGACGCTTTTACAAGCAGATTCCAATTGATTTCCAGCTCTCCGCACATGACTGTCGCCTCTGGAGCGAGGCCAACCTCTTGTATGACCCAAATGCGTGTAAACCAGGGACGTGCGGTTAATCTTGCAAAAGCGTTCCACCGTGTGCTTGGGATATTGCCGAAATATGCCTCAAGGGCTTTGGTTCCTTCAACGGTATCTCGAGAACCACACGGAACACTCTCATCGATCTCTAAAATATCATGTATGCAACCAAACGCCTCTTCAGCATCGCCATCGCTTTGGCCAAGCCAAATGTGCACGCGCTCTGCTCCTGCGAACACTTTGCCCATGAGGTTGACTTGGTGACCCCTTTCAGACACATTGCTTTGGTCGATACACGCTGCATCGCCCCAAAGAAGCAATGCATCCTTCTCCTTGCGAAGGACTCGGAGTGCGTCGACTAGATTCGAGGGGACGAACAAATAACCTTCATCGCATATGATTTTTTCCTTGTCCGCAGGATCACCCCACGTGTAAGAAATGCCACCGAATTTTGGGAGATTGTTGATATCCGCAAACTCCAAGCGACATCTGATGTCTGAGTTGCGCTCTCCTGGGAGTAGCCTTAAGAGGCGAATAGAGGTCTCATTTGGCAGAGGGCTGTGCCTGTAGCGTTCTTGAAATGTAGAAATACTAGGCTGCCATCGCTTCACAGAGATTACTTCTTCTGGATCTTCTGGATCTTCCGAGAGTGGTCGTTTTAAGTGCGCCATAGTCTTATTGAACGAGTACGGTAATGCTGGAGCTGAGATACGCTTGCTCTGGCAAGAAAGGCAGATGCTGACTTTGAGAAGTTGGTGATATCCCAGAGTAGCCAGCAAGCCTTGTCCCTCGTGATACTCAGCCCTAACGTACACAGCCTCCAACACTAGACCCTTTTCGGTCGAGAGTCTTCCCGTGCACTCCATAAGCCCCTAACAAACGGTATTAGGGATCTGGATTTCTTTAAGAAGAGTTTATACAGCCCTACATACATTGAGTATGATCGGTGGTCTGCTTCTGTCCGCGTCATTTGCGCGATTTACTGCAGAGACTGATTGAAAATGCAGCCAATAGTAGTTTCATAAGATCCAATGAACTTTCTCCTTCCCACGTACAGATCAATAGATAAACATTCAGAGAGATGCATTAATGATCCCTCACAGCATTATTAAGTCTTAAAATAAGCAAATTATCGATGATTCACGCGGAATAAACTTGAGGACTTTGAGCACGTCCATTGGAGGATATCGTATATGATAGAGCTCTATGTGCAACAGAGGGTCATCCTGTTCTGACAGCCACCCAGAAATGCAACACTACCCACTCGCGCCGTTGAATGCAAGTCATACCCTTGTAAATGCCGCACCGAATCCGCCGAAGACCTTCAATAGATGCCCTGAGTGCGGTACTGGAAAGTATCGTAACTGTCATCAAATCGTCAGTAAGTTAGTAGGAAAGGCAGGGAGGAAGCTGTCAACATACAGCCTTGTATAATAACTCCCAACACTTTTTGCAACCAACTCATCCACAAACCCCTCCGCCTCCTCTTTGCTCAGCTGTAGCATCAGCCTTGCCCTCAGCGCATTACTCGCCTGCGCCACGCCGGCTGCGAAGCACGGCATTTTGCTCTCCTTCCCCATCATCTCTACCAACATTACGATACGCTCTGCCTCCTTTCTTAGCGCCTGGAATGCTTGCTTGCAAAGTGCCTTGAACTCTTCAAAAGCAGGCGACCCGATGCCGCCGAGCACATCGACGTACTCTTGAGTCAGTTTGAATGGCGCTGCTTCGAAGCCCATGCTGCCTGGTGAATTGGAGAGCATGAAGCCAAAGTCAATGTGGATGATGTGACCAACATTATCGATAAGGATATTCCCGTTGTGCCTGTCTTTCAATTGCAAAATATAACAGATCATGCTGTAAGCGGCTAAGGAGCGTACAAAGGCGTCGACACCGCTGGCGTAGCCTTCGCTGTCCACATCTCCGAACGTCTTGACAAAGTGGTCGCGAAGTGTAGCGATGCGCTTGCGGGGGTTCGTACCGGTGGTTATGCTAGCGAGGGTTAAGCTGCGCTTGAGAGAGTGCAAAGACACACCATTGGTGATGGTTTCAATGAGGCCAGAGGATTCACCAGTGACTAGAATTCGCATACGCTTGACCCAGACCGGGATCTGGGCGTCTTGCCATATTTTGGAACAGATTTGGATCAACTGGCATGCAAATGCTTCCTGACGAAGATCAGCACCAGTTTTGACGATGACGCTTATCAAATCCCAATTCTTCATCCAGCCATAAGGCGATGACCGCCGTATGCGCTCTTTCTTGGCCGTCCACTCTTCCCCAAACGTGGCGGCGCTGGGGTCATCCCGATCACCCTTTCTTTGCATACCGCCAGTCTTTAAGTCGTTTTCCATTCGAGCAGCACCTGCTCCAGAGCTGGATCCTGGGTCGGGTGCGGCAGATATCCCGTCCTCAAACTCTTCGGCCTCTGCCGTAACAGCAGCTGGGTTTGCGTCTGCCATAATGCTATCGAAAGTCGGCGCGCTCGAATCATCCATATAGAAGCTCTGCTCCTCAAGGCTCTGCATACTCGCAATTATCTTCGCTTTGATGGCTGCGACCTCGGTCTTCGGTCTTTTCGAGCCACTTGACTCAAGCTGAGCCAACATTTGTGCCGCCGTCCGCATGTGGGTAGCTAATGCTGAGAAATCCGGTTGATCAGGCCCTTGGGCGCGATTGTTCATGGATATTGTCATTTTGCGAGGCCCTGGACTGTTTGCTCTACTTATTTCCATGTCTGAGGTTCTTGGAGTAGATACCGTGGCTATTGAAGACATGGTGTTTGCTCCACTCGATGACCGAGGTGCTGCAATTTTGCCAGCTAAGCCAGTGCTCGTTAGGGACACCCTCGATAGGACATTTGTGATATCTTCTTCAGAAGGATCCTTGATGAGGGCAGTACTTCCAAGATCTCCATTCGCGGGTTCAAACACACTATCGACTCCGGGAACAGGAGCTTTCTCCTGAGGGGCGTTCCTTGCTGCATCCGTAATATCAAAAAGGCGTCGCTTGGATGTTCCTTTTTCGAACATCAGTTTACTAAGCAGCCGCTGGTTGACTTCAGTATCTGGATCGAAGTCGAAGTCCTCCCGGAGGACCTCTACCATAAGTAGATACGGTACTCGCTCTGCACTATTCAAGCTGGTAGCTTCCGCAGGGTTCAATCGAACGATCCGATGATGTCGACTCCGAGCAGCGGCTCCATCCTCTAGCACTGCAGGGCATATCACGGGAATATCGACCTCAGCAGGGAGATCCTGAGCAATAAGGGCGAGCTCTGCTCTCAGCGCGCTTAGACGTGCAGGCTTTGGGACGATTACGAGCCGGTTCGAGATGTCCTCCAGAGCACTTAAAAACTGTGTCTCACTTCTGAAATAATTTGATCGTAGGAGCCGCACCTTCTGGGCGCGCGGTAATGCTGTTGGTGTCAACGGTCTCGCAACATGTGCATGTCGGCGATGTATATGCTCAGCCTTTGGTGTCAGTCCAGCGGTAGCAGGCGGCGTAGGAATGGGAGATACGCCAGGACTCCGAAATTCTGGTAGTGATGAAGAGCTCAGACGGGCTTCACTCGATGATACGGTGAGAAGCGATGGTCTGTGAGACCCAGGTGGCGGTCTGTTTGCGGGTCGTGTTGCCCTGCGTCGCAAGTCTTTCGGAGACGGAATTTCCTTCTGACGTGGAGTAGGTGATTTTCCTAGCCTTTGATCCTCAGGATCCGAATGCCCTTGGTGAGATTTCTGCTTCCTTGGCCTTGGAGAAGCTCCAGCGACAGTATTACTCCTTCCTATCTTTGCCGTCTGCACGTTATCCGATATAATGTCTTCTACAGGTCGAGGCTTACGAGCTTGAGCAACAGCTAATGGTCCGGCATGTCTCGGGAGGAACGGCGCAGCTACACTGGCAAGAACTAAGCTGGACAACACGGTGACTGGCAATACATTCTCCTTGATATTTTCCCTCCGCTGCGGCTCCGCAGATCCGAAAACTATCCGTTGAACCTTGTTATATATTCTCCGACATGTTTTAAACGAGTTCGAAGCTGGGTTTCCGGAAAGGTCATGCAGATATGTTTGGAAAAGCCAGAAAGTCTACAGGCCATGTATGATTAGCAATAAGCGGGATTTTTCCAAATGAACACACAGAACACGGTGTCTAACTTACAAGCAAAGCGCTGTTAACGGATTCTTCGCATAAATCAATTATGAACTCCTCCAATGCCATGGACTCATTATCGACACTGATGAGGAGGTGGCATAATCTACACTACATAAGCTACGGTCCGGAGCATTCTGAAGGTAGACTATGGTCATCGTACTGGGGAAGGAAGAATTCGATCTCCTCGTAGGCAAACTGGCGGAGCTTGGAACACAAAACGTAATGGATCCCGATATGGTCTGCATATCGACTGTGAATAAGCAGCAGTGTTAGCCTGAACTTTTCGTGGCAGTGCGGCAGCGGCGGCTTGTGGAGGTACAAGTGGCTTCAAACTCACGATAGGTACGCTACTGAGAGGGATGGATCGTTATTGAAGTGATCCGACTCTATGAAGCGCTCTAGCAGGTTCCAACTCATCTGGAACGGATCATTGGGAATAATGTAGACGGGATGGCAGGCTCATGGCTTTTCGGGTAGGGTTCCAATGAGAGGTGCTTGGCAAAGAAAAGTCGCGCTAAAATTATTTCAATATAATCCGGGGGTGGCTCAACGAGGAGAATGGCGACGGCAGAAGTGGCTGTACAAAGCAATCCAGCTACAATGAAAATTTATCCTAATCAACTAAGTTATGGATTCATTCCACAGAATTTCAGCTTTAGGTTGTTCTACTCTATGCAGACTCTCCCACTAAAAATGATTCGCTGGGGAGCAAGTACTCTTGTCTTGTACTCTCCTTGAAAAGGACCTCGCCACTGCTATAATTTTGAACGCCAATACACCTTACAGGCGGTTATACAATCCAGCGCTGCTGATTTCTTGCAAGAAGCTTATATGGTACAAAAAGAGAAGGATTTTTTTTAAAAGGTTTTCTACAGGGATAAAAGTTAGTCTGCTGCGTGCATGTCCACAAAGATATTGATGGCTGCCACAACGATCTCGGCAAAAATTAAGATGATGACGATCCACTCAAGCAATTCGCCCTAAATATTAGTAGTATTAGCATCTCCAAATGGCGCACTTCAAGAGAAAGTACTTACGTGAGTTACCGTCAACTGGTCCTTTAATACAGCAAGCAGATCCCCAATCACGTTGAGCCGTTCGGTAAGAAGACCAACTCTTTGGTCCATCTCCAGGTAGCTGCGAACAGCCTGGTAGACTGGATCGAGCTGTGGTTCGGCCCACATTAGCTCAGGAGCATCGAGCACGGAGCCTTGAAGATGGATATTGATGCGGAGTATGAAAAGCTCGCCGATTTGCATGTTGATCTGTGTCTTGTTGAGATTCACTTTCCCGGAAGTGGCAATCTGCGAAGGTATATCTTTAGTTGTTTCGATAGTATTATCAACAAGGTCTTCGTAAAGTGAAGTCTATAGTGCTGATCAGCATCGCAAAAAAATGACGATTGCCGGAGTGGGTACCTTGACACTCTGCGACAATGCATGGCTTATCGCAAGCTTGGTCATGTAGTTCTTCTTCTCTCTCAAGCTAATAAAATCATTGTATATCCTGGCCTGATACTCCCTAGTGTAGTAAAAGTTAAAATCCTCAGTTTGCACATCTTCTTTGCTCAGCTTTTCCACCTCAAACTTCGCGATCTCTTTCAGAAACCGATGCTCTTGTTGCAGCGTCATCCCCCAGATAACCACAGTGCCGTAGTCAAATAAGAACACCTCCGGGGTATGCACTTGTGTATCGAAGTCTAGTGTAGCAAGCGAGAGTTCGGAAGGCTGCTGCATCTCTTGTGGGGTGTGATTTGGCACTGAACTCTCTCCATTATCCAACGAAATATCCCCCCCTTGCGTGTGTAAATCTATCAAATCCTCCCGCCGCTGCTCACTATGTGTGTCCACTTCCACGGCGCTATCTGAATACCTTCTTGGTCGTTTTCGGGGATATTCTTCAGCCATGCTAGAGCTAGCAACTTTTTCCAGACCGCTCTTCCTGTAAGTGTACGGCGTGTATATGCATTCATCGAACAGCTTAGGCGCCGCCCCTCTTGTCCTAACCTTTCCTTTCAGAAACCGCATCAGGTCGTCCATCCGATATGAATTCGCGGTACAGTATGCTGTGACCCGCGGCAAACGCTCTCGGTCCGCTTTGCTGAGTCGAGCGGCGTCTCGCCTTGCCGTGGGGTCCTTTATGCGAGTAAACTGTGCATATACGTCCCGACCGCTCTCTTCATCAGGCCCTTCTTCGCCGTGCTCAGGGTCTGGTAAAAGTTTTAGTTTCTGCGCAGTCCTGGTTGTTCTTTGAGGACCAATCTTTGGCGCAGGTATGCTTGGAGGAACAAGAGGTGACCCAGAGCTATTTCGTCTTCGAAGTTTACTGTTCAGAGCCGATAGCATTGGTTGGCCGCTATGGCTACTGGGGATAGAGGAGACAGAGGAGGTGGCAGGGAACTGGGAAGAAGGTCGAAGGGGTGAGGAGGGAGTGGGGCTGCTGGTCGTGACCGTAGGATTAAAAGTGACACTCCGCTGTGGTTTTGGAGGTCCGGACTGGCCAGAACTTTGAGAATGTGACATGGACGATATCAGCGGAGTGCTTTCGGTCGCAGTGGACGCAGAAGCCATGGTGGTTGTGGTAGGTAGAATACTAAAATACGAGGTAATCCAGCGCCGAATGCTATAATCTTATAGTTGTCAACATAGTGAATGATAAGGGGTTGTGCACATTGGTAGAATGAAAGAAGAGCTCTGGTGGTGGAAGCTTTGTTAGATTGGAACATTAAGATGACGTTCTGGAACATGGGCGCTCGGGCCACCACACGTTTTTAGCACAGCCGTTTTCAACGGCGACGTTCCATAACGTTATCACGAAAACAAAACAACGGGACTTATAATCCGATCTGGTAGATCATTCTACAAAATCCTACTAGAGTGGTCACTATGACAATATTTTGTTAGTGAAGGACAACATAGAAAGCCAGCATTGCGCACCAAACCCAGTATCATTTCATAGATTCCAAATACTCCAACTCCTACTTTTTACCACCCAAGCAAAGCCACAGATATATAAGGCTTCAAGAATTTCCCTAAGCATCGGTGATGCACCCATGACTAGCGTCCTGCACCAACTTCGTATACTTGAATAGGGTGCCTTTCGAGTATTTCAATGGTGGTGCTGTCCACTCCTGTCTCCGCCTCTCTATCTCCTCTTCACTCACGCTCACATTTAATTCTCTCGTCTCTGCATCAATCGTAATCTCATCACCATCTCTAACAAGCCCAATGGGACCACCCTCTTGAGCCTCAGGTACAATATGGCCAATTAAGAAACCGTGGCTACCACCGCTGAATCGACCATCGGTGAGCAACGCAACGTCCTTGCCAAGACCAGCACCCATGATCGCAGAGCTCGGCTTCAGCATCTCTGGCATGCCGGGGCCGCCCTTTGGACCTTCATAGCGGATAACAACGACGGTCTTCTCGCCCTGTTTGATTTCACCCGCTTCAAGGGCAGTGATAAAATCATCTTCAGCGTCATAGACTTTGGCCTTTCCAACGAACCGCAGCCCCTCCTTTCCAGTGATTTTCCCAACGCACCCGCCTGGGGCAAGGTTGCCACGTAGAATTTGTATGTGTCCAGTCTTCTTGATGGGGTTACTTAGGGGTCGGATGATATCCTGATCAGCTGGGAAAGAAGGAGCGTTTTCCAAGTTCTCCTTAAGCGTCTTGCCAGTTACGGTTATTCCACCGCCGTCAATCAGGCCTTCTTTAAGGAGAAACCTCAAAAGTGCGGGAGTACCGCCAATATCATTGATATCTGCCATAACATATTTTCCGGATGGCTTAAGGTCTGCAAGGAATGGGATGCGGTCGCTGACACTCTGGAAATCGTCAATCGTCAGCTTAATGCCTACGGAATCCGCGATGGCGATTAGATGAAGCACTGCATTTGTCGACCCGCCTGTGATGTTAACCAACACCATAGCATTCTCGAAAGCTTGGCGGGTCAGAATGTCCTTTGGCCGAATATCTTGCTTCAGGAGTTCCTTAATTGCACCACCAGCAGCCAAGCATTCAAGCTGTTTCGCTTTGGAGTCTGCAGGGTTTGAAGACGATCCAGGAAGTGACATGCCCATGACTTCAATTGCGGTAGCCATAGTATTTGCCGTATACATGCCTCCGCACGCGCCTTGTCCAGGGCACGCATGTCGGATGATATCAAATCTGGTTTCTTCACTGATCTCGCCTGTGATGAACTGGCCATATGCTTGGAATGCTGAGACAATGTCAATATGCTGATTCCCCATGGTCTTTGCGCAGCCAGGTTGGATCGTTCCTCCATAGACCATCAACGAAGGCCTGTTCACTCTTCCCATTGCCATGATAACTCCAGGCATATTCTTATCACATCCAGGGATCGAGATATTTGCATCATACCATTGCCCACCCATGACCGTCTCGATTGAATCCGCGATCAGGTCTCGAGACTGGAGAGAGTACCGCATTCCCTTTGTACCCATTGAAATACCGTCGCTCACACCAATGGTATTGAATTGCATCCCCACGAGCCCAGCTCTTTGTACTCCCTCCCTCACTTTGTTGTTTAGTTCTAGCAGGTGCATGTTACAAGGATTTCCGGAGTACCACACGGATGAAATGCCGACTTGTGCCTTGCTTAGATCCTCATCTTTTAGTCCCGTGGCATACAGCATGGCCTGGGAAGCGCCTTGTGATTTCGGTTGAGTAATATGCTTGCTGACAGTATTTAAATCCTCATTGGACTTAATTTTGAGGGGGGACAATGTTGAAAATGCTCTCCTGGAAGCTCATTAATATAAAACAGATACTAACAGTCAGTTTGGGTTTTAGAGCTTACATATGCCGCCATTGCAGCCTCGAGCCCCATACTGGGCGAGCCAAAGTGGCCCCAAACCGTGGAAGCAACATTTCTGCTGAGCTTGAAGAGCTGAGTTGAAATGCTCGCTCCAAATGTTTTGGAGTTTTTTCGGAGATTGGCTTTTCTTCGGGCCGAACAATGGTGGTCCGTTCTAGTTCACGTTTGTGGATCTCGCTTCGGTGCCTAGTTTTGGTCAATCATTAGCCATGTGGGGCCCAATCAAACTTATGGCCTGCATGCCCTCCAGCGGCGGAAATGTCTTTTACCCTAACTCTAAAATAACAGCTCGCAACAAAAGAGAAGCCTAAGCGGGTCGGCGCCCTCCCTGCTAGCGCCGGCAAGATCTGATCGCAAATGGCTGGATGGAATATTCCCGTTTCACCAGGGAGCAGCGCGCAACTTGTTAACCGACCATTGGCTAGCTAAGGCGGCTTCAACGTATGTATGTATGTATAATCTATTATGGCCATGCACCATCTAGGGTATAGGCCGTTACAGAGCGCTAACTAGATACTTCCTGCCATCAACATGCTTGCTCCAGTTCAGAAGCCAACTATGAGAACTATATATCCATTACCTAACACTATGCTTAACCAAGGAAATAAAGGAAAGTAGTGTGTTACTATTAGAAGAAAGTCGGAGTTTGGAGGCGAGCCCAAGTAAGTAGTTTTCGACGCCTCGTGTCCGCAGGGCTATTCCAGCGTTGTGCGCTTCTTAATTGGCGACGCACCAGTAAAGGCACGTGTAGAGGAGGCTCGCGGTATATTCGGTTAGATAATTAGAGGAGAAATTCTTAAGAGTCTTTACTTAATAACATCGGCTTCTGTGCTTTCTGCATCTTATATACTTAGGTATAAACGTCCGGTCTCCTTTGCAAATTTAATTATAGCTTTAACTACGCTAATGTCTGGCTTCCAGCGCTTAATTAGGCCGTTAATATTCCTGCCTCCTTCTCATCTGCGTGAGTAGCCTCCTAATGCATATAATAGATCCCCAAATCGATCTCTATGCTGCTCTTTTAGTTTAATCCTCTGCTGTGCCCACCTCCTACAAGAGAAGAGGAAGTGCTGTATTAATTCTATAAGCCCGCAGTCGTATAACGCCATCTCTAATGCATTAATTTTGTGGAGATATTCCTTTAAAAATAACTTGCCAGTCTGTAGCTGCGCAAGGATAGCAGCTTTAAAGCTAATTAGCTGCTAGTATAATCCTACAGCCTTTCCAAGGTGGAGTGCTGCGTTAATCTTTTTTGTAAACTTGCCCGTATTAGGTCTTCCCGCTAAAAGCGGTCCTGTTGTTATCTTAGCTCTTTTTAAGGCTTGCGTTATAAGGTACTATAGGAGGCCGTCTCTCTGTGGTGGCTCCTTGCTCTCTAGTTTTATCGCTACTTTGGCAAGCTTGTCGGCCTTCTTATTTCCTACAAATCCTAAATGGCCTGGAATCTAGTATAGTGTAATATTGTTCAGCCAAAGCTTCTTTAAGATCTCTGCAACTACTTTTTAGCAGGCTCCAGCCCTCCAGCTCTATACTGACAGCAACGCTGATTGCGAGTTAGAGAATATTCTTATACTAGAAGCAGGTATTGGAAAACCTGCTTAGTTAACAGCTGTGCACATAGGGTCCTATGGCTAGTTGGCTGCTTCGCTAATTGCTAGAAGCTCTATAAGGTAAGCATCGGCCTAATCAGAGCTCGCTACCGTTTTTAAAAGCGTTGCTTTAGATAGCATAGCGTACACGCCAACTCCTGCCCTGCTATTGCGCACTAATGTATTAACGTATATATCAACCTGCCCTGGCTTATAGTCTTTAATAATAGCTCAAGCATGCTCTTCGTCCTTACATATTACCACATTGGGCTTAGCCACCCATGGGGGGCATGCATATAGTTTAACCTTTAGCACCCTATTTACCTGGACATCCTCGCATATCTCTACTGTCCTCTGGAGCGGCAATTGGTGCCGTCTGCAGAGCCTCTATCTTCGAATCATCCAATGTGGGTGTAATTTGCCTAGTTTATGGATTAACACCTAGAACGCGATGGCCTGGTTGCGCAGCCTTTGCTTAAAAGGGAGCAAGCCGGCTTCTACCTCCGCTATTAGCAGAGCGACGGTGCGGAACCCCTTAATAATAGCTTATACCGTGATCCTCTGCGCCTGCTAGAGGAGCTGCATTAACTCTTGTGTCGCAAGCGGGTACTATATTAGCGACGCGTAGTCTGCTACTAGTAGGACTGAGCTCTTGGCTAGCTGCTTAACGCTCTTAGACTGCAGTCCCTTTAATCTACGCAACGCTAGCGCCACCTTGGTGGCTTTGCCTGCCTTATCTACCAGGTATGCCTTGAACCGTAGCTCCTTATTAAGGATCACCCCAAGGATTTTAACTTCCTGTATTGGGGGGATTCCTTTTCCTTTAAATTGGAGCGGCGTGGTGGCATCCCTGCCCGCTTCTTTATATCTGGTAAGGTGGATAAATGACGTTTTCTTCGCTTTAAATTGGGCTCTACTAGTCCTCTCCTATTTTTTAAGCATTAGTATGATCTCGCCCTAGATAATCTACGTGTTTTCCTCCGCTGTAGGGCCTGTGACCCATACCGAGTAGTCATTAACAAAGGCCATGGAGCTGCCATTTCTGGGTGCGCTTTGCATAAGATCCGCGTTAAAGAACAGAAAGAGTATTAGGGCTAGTGCTAATCCCTACGGGAGACCCGCCTGCGGGAGCGCCTGTACCTCTAATGTGTATCCGTTAACTAGGATGCAGGCTTAACGGTTTATACAAAAGTTTTATACCCATTATATAATCATCTGAGGTATCTAACGCTGCCGTAATCTCCTAATTTCCGGCTCTATGGCCATATTATTGTACGCACCCTTGACATTAAATAATACTAGAGACAGCGTCTTCTTTCCTCTCTACGCTCTAAATATGTCCTCGCAGAGATACAATAGTGCATGTGTTGTTAACCTTTGCTTCCTGGCTCCGAAGTGCGTCTTGGGTAGTAGGCTGTGTTCCTCCACTAGGTATACTATCCTCTCCGCTACTAGCAATTTAAGTGCTTTTCCTAGCGTTAGGAGGAGGGAGATCGGCCTATAGTTATTTACTACTGTATAGTCCCCCCACTTCGGCTTCTGCAGCGGTATAATCTTTGCTACCTTCTATTCCTGGGGTACCTTTCCTGTCTCAAGTAATTTGGTAAAGAGAGTGGTGATCTCACCACTTAGTACGGGCCACAGCTCTCGCCACACCCTGGCTGGTAGGCCGTCCCTTCTAGGAGCCTTGTCTGGGCTAGCCCTAAACACAGCTGCCTCGACCTTGTGTTTGGCGATGGGCTCCCACGGCAATTGGTTGTAGCTAGGCGGCTTTAATAAGGGCGTAACTGGTGCGGGTCGGCTACCCTCCCTGCTTGTAGTGGCAACATCTACTGCTAAATCACTTTCATTACCGTCAGATATCACTCATAAGCCTACTTACCTAGCTTAACCGTTCCGCATTTACACTAGCTTCTCTTGTAAGCCTAATAGGCAGTTGCAAGCCATTGTAGGCTGTAGCTAGGCTTCTACGCTGCTGCCTCTGAATATCTAGTGTATATAAACGACTATAATCGCTATATAGAAAATTAAGCTGCTTATAAGCCTTCTGTTGCACCCTAAAGGTTTACATTTATTTACTATATAATCTCTTCTAGGCTACGCCTATAAATATATAACCTATAAAATAAAGACGCTTTAAAGCCTTACTATATCTCTATATTCTCCATTCGCCACTTATTTAGAGCTTTAAGCGATGTCTCTATATAAGGATGTTGAGGGCTTAGAACTTGTTTCCGCAGCTGGAAGCATTTTTCCATAAATAGAATAGCCTCGTCATTGCGGCCTTGGCGCTTGAACGTAAATGCCAGGTTGTTCATGCTAATTAGCGTGTCTGGATACTCCCCCCCAAGCACCCTCTTTCTTGTTTTCATCACTTGCACCCCAAGCTCTTCGGCCTCCTTCCACCGCCCTTGATTCCTATACGTTGATGCCAGGTTGTTTATGCTGGTTAGCGTGTCTGGATGCTCCTCCCCAAGTACCCTCTTTCTTATTTCTATTACTTGCACCCCTAGCTCTTCGGCCTCCTTCCACCGCCCTTGATTCCAAAACGCCAATGCTAGGTTATTTATACTAGTTAGCGTGTTTAAATGCTCCTCCCCAAGCACCTTGGCACTTATCTCTATTACTTACACCCTTAGCTCTCCAGCCTCCTTCCACTGCACTTGATTCCAAAATGTTGATGTTAGGTTATTTAGTGTGTCTAAATGCTCCTCCCCAAGTACCCTTATACTTGTCTCCATTACTTGTACCCCTAGCTCTTTAGCCTCCTTCCACCGCCCTTAATTATAAAACATTAATGCCAGGTTAGCTATGCTAGTCAGCGTGGAAGGATGCTCCTCCCCAAGCACCCTCTTTCTTGTCTTTATTACTTGCACCTCTAGCTCTTCGGCTTCCTTCCACCGCCCTTGCTTTCTGTACATTAATGCCAAGTTGGCCATGCTGGTTAGTGTGTCTGGATGCTCCTCCCCAAGTACCCTCTTTCTCATCTCTATCACTTGCATGTTTAGCTTTTTAGCCTCCTTCCACCGCCCTTGCTTCCTGTATATTGATGCCAGGTTGGCCATGCTGGTCAGTGTATCTAGATGCTCCTCCCCAAGTACCCTCCTTCTCATCTCCATCACTTGCACGTTTAGCTTTTCGGCCTCCTTCCACCGCCCTTAATTCCAAAATATTAATGCCAGGTTGGCCATGCTAGTTAGTGTAGAAGGATGCTCCTCCCCAAGCACCCTTATACTTGTTTCCATTACTTGCATATTTAGCTCTTCGGCCTCCTTCCACCGCCCTTGCTTCCTATACGTTAATGCCAGGTTGGCCATGCTGGTTAGTGTATCTGGATGCTCCTCCCCAAGCATCCTTGCACTTGTCTCCATTACTTACATATTTAGCTCTTCGGCCTCCTTCCACCGCCCTTGATTCCAAAACGTTAATGCTAGGTTGGCCATGCTGGTCAGCGTATCTAGATGCTCCTCCCCAAGCACCCTCTTTCTTGTCTCCATTACTTGCACGTTTAGCTCTTTAGCCTCCTTCCACCGCCCTTTAAGATCGTATGCTAATCCTACCATCGCCATACTACTTAATATCTTTTCCTGGTCTTTACCAAGCAGCTTCTCTCTTACTTTTATTAACTTTATCAACATCTTCTCCGCGTTAGCAGTATTTCCTTGTTGCCACGTATACCATGCCGTATTGTATAGCAGTAGAGCCCACTCCTTAAGTGACTCCTCCCCCTTAGGTGGCTGCGCTAATGCCGACTTTACATGCGGGAAAAGCGCTCGGCATTTAGCCCAATTCTTATACTCCCCGGTTGGAAACTCCCTGCAAAGATTCGTAATATACTTCTTCTTCCATCCTTCGAGTTGCCCCTGACCTTCCAGCCACTTCTAGGTGGCTAGTTGCACTAGCCCATGCATCTCGAATGTAGTTGCATCGGTGGTAAGGGAGATAAATAAGTAGCTTCTTAGCGCGAGAATATCATCTTTAAACCAGTCGTCGACGCTGGCGTCTAATGCGCTATTGTTGCTATTACTCTCCTTATCATTCCCATCTGCCCCCGAGCTTTTGTACCTATTTCTCGTCCCGCCCTGATTCCGAAGCAGCGCTTCTAGAATTCCTTGCCGGTCAAAAAGGCTTATGAGTGACAGCAGGTCAGCTGCGGATTGCCTCGTCTGAAATATATAATCGAACGATATTTGCTAGGTTTTAATAATAGAGTTCTTAACCTCCCGGTCTCTACGAAGATGCCCTCTGTTGTAGTTTAAGAGACTTGTCCTTGCCTTATCGCCCTTCCGCAACTTCTTAATATACTGACGTACGGAACATCTTAGTGCTCATTCCTTGACGTAAGCAGCCGCCTGAACGATAGCAAGTGGCATAAACTTAAGTACCGTCGCTAGTTCTGCAATGGCTGACTTGTTACTCTGTATTCCCAGCTTTTTTTTACAGAGCGCCAGCGCTTGCCCTTTATCCATTGGTTCCACAGTAATTATATTGCCCTCTTCCACTATTCTCAACGCCACGTCTCTACTTTGTGTCGTAATAAGAATTAACCCAGTCGCGCTTAGAGGCAGATACAGAAAGAGTGGTTGCGCAGAGCTACTACTTAGGCCGCCTTCCTGTGTCGCCTGGCTCGTGGTTTGAGGCGTAAGAAGGAGGTCGGCATTGTCGACGTTATTAAGAATAAGCACCCACTTTCCCTTCCTCTTATCGCGCAGCCAGTCGTGGACGAGCTTAAAGATATTCGCCTTTGGATTCGTCCGGTTAGGAATCTTAACTCGGTCTATAATTACCCAAAAACTTTCCTTAAACCGGGCAGCGTTGCTCCCGTGCACCCAGAAAATCTACGTATTTTGCAGCTTATCTCTAACTCGGTAGGTGTATTTAATGGCAAGCTGCGACTTCCTGTGCGCTGGTTAGCAATCAGAACTAAGCTCCGGGCCGTTTAAATTGTACCCTACTCCGCCGAGGCCAACAAGCGCTGCCCTAGATGCTGGCATGGATAGTTTTTCGTGGATTTGATCGAGCAGCGACTGTTAATCAACGTAATCGGGGTCGCGGAGGAAGGGGATGTTGGAGGAAGGGCTTAGAAGTGAGTCTTTAAATCCATCCTGTAGAGACCCCTTGATCTCCTTCCAAAGCCGATTTAATGCCTTTTTCCGTCCCTTACCGTATATGAGCGGCATATAGATGTCGAAAATGCCTAGTAGAGAATATGCCGCGTCTTCTTCATGTTTTGTCTCGCGTCTCGCCGCCCATAACATTCGCTTATTAACGCTAAAATGAGACAAGGGGCTTCCTTGAAGAGCTTAAACGGTAATTCCTGTTATCTTATGAATTTCTTGCATAAGTGAATTTTTATTACCAAGTTGCTTGCCCTCCACAGAATAAAATTTGATAGATTTTGGAGCAATAAGCTCTTAAAGCGTCCAGCCCCGAGTAAACCATTTGCTATGCTGAAAGGCTGGTCTCCATATCCACTGAGAGGACAGCTCGTTCTCGATAGAGCCACTGATCGAAATATCGGATAGGTGCACGTAGCATATAGTCGCATTATAGTACCAGCAAAACATAGAGTTAATAGCCTCTGAAAGGTCCGTGCTGCTTGATTTGTTAATACAGCAGGTGTCCACCCAGGAGTATTGTAGACCGTTATTGGCAGCTTGCTTTCCACAGAACCGGATTTTTTTATAGCCAGCTTTGCTCTTCCCTGTACCCTCCATTAGGTCTTTAAAGGTAACCTCTTCATCATCCGCTCCCCAAGTGTGCGAAAGAATAGCATAGGATGGAATGTTATCGCCAACAAACTCAATCAGGCTGAACTTGCCGTCGTCTTTAAGTTTCAAAAGACGCATTACGATGATAAGATTGTTAGAGAGCCCTAGGTAAAGAAATCGTCAAGATAAATATGTGCATGTGGTGTTATGTCGGGCATTCAAAGAACTACGTTGTACTGTTTATGAAAAGTAGGTGGGGCAAGGGGCAGTGCAAGGTGGCTGAGCTTCAATGACTAAATGTCACGTGGCTCGTGGACCGCCACAGATCCCAAGTAAAGTGTTGTGGTCCACGCTTCAGCCATTTCTCGTTAATCATGCTTATGGGTGATATATAACCGTCATTAAAACGATGAAGCACTCGATATCGCCACTGTTTGCAGGGAGGGCGGCCGACCCGCTCCGGCCATACCCTTGTGAGGTGGCGAATCTGTAAGAGTGAGTTAGTTGATGGGAGGCTTACAGTAGCCAAGGTTGAGTTAGATCGCAAGGCTGCGGGGCTGAAAACGGCCCTCTTGCTAAGCCTTTGCACAGCCATATCCCTTAACCCGTTGGTTTTGGCACTATGTTATCGATAAGGATCCAGCCAATAAGAGGCTCTCATTCGCAGTGTTTACGCGTACATGTACATCTGATACCGGTGTTCATGCACGAGCCAGCTTGGCGTTGCGCCTCAACGGGTTAAGGGATACCCGACAGCCACAAGCCCGGCTCACCAGATGACATAAGTAAATTACATAGGCGATGATTGTGTTAGACGTGCGGGGTCGTTTTGCACTAGCCAGGATTAGAAACCGCTTTGATCAGAAGTACCGACCGGGGTAGCGATCGTGCATGAATTTGCGCGCTACAGCAGACATAAGGCTGATGATGACTTTCTAGCATTGTAGTAAGTCTCTAAGACTCGGATAAGACTGTTTATAAGTATTGTGGAGTACTAAGAGCTTAATAGCAGTGCTCTAGAGAAGGAATATTGTTATGCTCTAAATTAAAGCTCTCTGCGCATCAGGCGCGAAGGCAACAATGCAAACGTAATTTTTTAGTAGGAGAGGTTCTAAATGTGTAAAAGTAGCTGCAGCACACGACCTATATAGAATTATAGTGAATATTAGCGTGTGCACAGGATTATAGTCGCTTAAAGTTGAAGTACCCCTTATATTTTGCGGCACAGTGGGTTTTGCGTGACCCGGGACGGACGTTACGCATTGATATCACTGCGAAACAACACGTGATTTATTCTAGATGTTTGAGACTCGCTGCAAAATAGCGAGTGCGTCGTCGGCAACTTGTAGGCCAACCATTGTCCAGACAGCGCCACTTGCATAAAGCGGACAGGCAACAGTCGAGGATGCATGTGCAAGCGGCCCAATCCGTGATATGACTCGTTCAAAGCTCTGTTATTAGGGAAAGGTCATCGGTAACTTGGGTCTGCTCCTGCGCCTCTGCTTTTTCTGACAGAGCCCGTGGGTCGAATGGCGTGACGACAATCAATTCCTCACCGTGCGGTGGTTGCCTTGAACATATATAAATCACTTCAACACCGTTCGGGTTGCACTCCCCAATTACAACTTCTCGCTAGATCAAATTGCACAAAACTTAGGCAGGCAGAATGTGTTCGTATTTGAAATTCGAAAAAAAGTACAGTCGATGCAAGCGGGAGGACTCTCACGTCATCCCATACACAACATGGGATTACTGTCCCGACGGCAGCGCATCAATCGGTCCTTGTTCGAACACTTCGCCAATGAAAGGGAAAAACGGAGAGATTATGCAGGGAGGCAGTACCACAGCAATTGGAGATTGCCCAGGATGCGACTGAAGGTATGTTCCACTGCCAAGTGACTACCGACGTAATGATCTCACGGTCCAGCAGAGTATGAGCAACCCAATTGCCGATGTCACAACGGTTAATATTGTTGTCTTGGAACAGAAGAGGGTGCTTGCGGGAGGATTGCATGGAGATCGAATAGCTGAACATATGATTAGCCTCGGAACAAATCTTGAAGAGAAGTGACATACCTTCAATACACTTCGTGACTTTATCCACACTTCTATATTTGCCTTGCCAACAACCCGCAATGATGTCCCCAATGGGCCCCAAGCGGCCTTTCGTCTCAGGAAACTTTGACTTTTCGAACAAATCCTTGATTTCTTTGTCCGGCAATCCATCATAAGGAGTCTGGCCGCAAGTAACCTCAAATAGAGTAGACCCGAGGGCAAATATGTCTGCCTGCTTCGACAGCAGTCGTCCAGGGTATCGATGGCTGGCGGTCACGGCGATGAGAAGGGGAGAGCCGTCCAAGGAGGACCCGGCGAAGTCGCCGACCTTCGCGTTCAAATCACCGTCCAAGAAAATATTGCCACCATGTAGATCCCCGTGGATAACGCCCTTCGAATGAACAAAAGCGAGCGCACAAGCAATTTGCTGACACCACCGAAGCCGCTGCTCAGAGGCGATTTCGCTCCCACGATCCTGAAGATGTCTGCGGAGACCGTAATTGCTTGCCAGTTCAAGGCGAAGGCCCGATTCGTAAGGTCCCAAGTATCGCAAAAGCCCTGCATGGCCGCCATGTTGTTCGAAACGCTCATAAATTTTAATTTCGATTCGAATAGCCTCTTCGCATCCTTTATGCGGGAATTTCACCACTGTGCTCGACGAAGAATCCAGGCAGACGGCGCCATAATTCCCGTTCCCAACGAAATCTTCTTTATTGAAGCCCGTCGGCCACTTGATCTGATTCATTTCCAGTAGTTCTTGAACAACTGGAATGATTTGGAAGGCGTTGGTTCGAACATAAGGCTGGTGGGAGGACTTTAGCGTTCGTCGGAAAGGATTTGGCAGGCGTTGATTCGAAGACACTGCTAGGTTCGAGATCTTTAGCAGTGTCCAAACAGACTTAGGAGAGAAGAATGATGGGTTACATTACCGTGGTCCTTGAGTGTCTTGTCCGTGACGTCAATGCGGCAGCGTCACTCCATCACTCTGTCCAGCATTTTCGTTTCCTTTGGTGGAGTTTGAAAGATGGCACTCCCCCTGCCAAGCGCTGGGCTGTTTCTGTGTCTGAGATTCTCCAGGAATGCTTAGACTGCCAAGAACATGATTCCCCAAGCCTGCTGTAGGCGCATTGGCAAACCGTGGCTGAGAAGTCTCGGTCAGTTCGCATAACTTATCGATAAGCTTCTCGAGCAAATGCTACGATCTTCATCACCAATTCAGCATGCACAAAGACGCCAGCGTCGGGCCATCTTTGACACCAAATCTGCTCAAGCTTGCGCCTATTGAGCCGCGAGCTATATACGAAAGTTCAGCGTATCGCATATTCCCTTCGCGAACTTTGCTACAGATCGTGGGTCATAAGGGATCGTGCGACCAAAGGTGCCAGCACGACGCCTTTATCACATGGAGCGTGTGGGAGTCTGAAGCTCGGCCAGTGTTGCCAAAAGCTCCGGGAGTGCTCGCCAAGGCACTAAAACCTCGGCTAGTGTTGATATTCTGACACCGACCCAGCTTCACTTGGTACACAATTCAAACTTTCATTAAATCACGTCTAGAGGCAATAACACAATTATATTTTAATTATAACGTCAATACAGCTGTTTCGAACCTTCAATTAAATACTTCCTACCATTTATTATAATTTCAAAAGATATCAGTAATAAAATAGACAATATAAGTTTCAGGAGGTTATATTAAGGTTATATTAAGGTTTTATTAAGGATCTAATATAGCTATAGACCCTAAAGAACCAGCAGTCTAGAGAGGTATTTATTAATATTCTATCTATATTATTATCTTAATCTAGCCTAACCACATTAGTTGCCGCCAAATCCCTTCCAGCTCCCAGAGAACAACTGCGATAACTCTTATATAAGCACCACAGGTATATATCTAGGTTATATCTATAATCTAATATGGAATAGACACCACTTAACAGTCCAAACACCCAATTTCGCAATAAGGTAAAGTGACTTCTAGTAGTTATAAGAAGGATCTAATTAGGATATAGACCGAGAATTTTCTCCAAAATAGGCAGGTGAATGCTTTTAGTGGGATAGAGGTCGCATAAGATATAAGTTATATTTTAGACAAAACCACGTTATATCTATAATCTAACCTTAATAGATTATTAACGAAGTCCTTAGTAGCCCTAGCAGCTCTATCCAAGATCTAGACGCCACTATAATGGCTATATATAGCACTCCAGCAAATAGGGCAGTAGCTTCCAGGCCATATTCTAATCCAGACTTAGATAGTAGTAAGGGCGAGGGTTCTAGCACTTATAATACTACTCCTCGGCCAAATACTATAAAGGGGCGCATTTCTAGTACCCCTAGCCAATACACTAAGGCATGGTACCTTGGACTTAATAAGCGCCTAGGGTAGGTTCCGTTCTTTTATATTAAGGTAATATCTAGCATATATCTAGCTTATATCCAAGATATAACCTAAATATAGCCCTATGGCAAATATTTCCTTGTCTATGTTCTACCAGAGGAGATTTTCTATAGATGGGATTATGCCATTAGGAAGACTATGAGTTATAAGTGCTATATATCTTTATTATATCCTAGATCTAACTATAGTAGAATCCAAATGCCAAGCACACTATTTGCGCTTAGGAAAAAAAATTCGCAAATGGTTGTGGAGGATTAATCAAGTATATTAAGTCACATTTCCCAGTAAGATCCCAGATATATCCACATTATATCCACATTATAACCTTTTTCTAACCTTAAAATAAAGAAAGGTGCAGGCTATATAATTAGAAGTGTAAAGCCCAGAGGTCAAAAAGAGCTGGAATTAGATAATTTGGATAGTATAGTTGTCTATATATTTATATTATATCCTAGATCTAACTTATTTTAGCGGCTTAGAAGACACTTTATAGAGCTATTTATATAGAAAAGGAACTGCAGGTTATATACCCTGTTGGTAAAGTAGTAAGAAAGGCTGGAATATATTATAATAGTATAAACTATTGTTCTTCTATCCAGGATATATTGCTAATATATTTTAGCGCCCCTAGCCGAAAATGCACCCTTAATGGCCAAAGGTTATGGAAAACGTAAAGCAACTTCAGCAGATCTAGGTATGTTATTATTTATAATCTTATTATATTATAGATCTAACTAGAATATATAGAGGAGCCAGTTAAATAGATACGCATTATATTCTATTTTAGAATTCTATTAACACCCAAGGGCAAGGCAAGTTTAGGCAGTTCTAATTACTATATAACTATAATCTAACTATGATCTAACCTTAATATAGCCTAACCACACCGCAATATTTAAGGTTATTGGTAAGTCTAATAAGTAGAAGTGTTCTTTATGTAGGACCAGTAGCAAGAGTAGGTTTGCTAGTTATATTTCTAATATATCTTTGTCGGAATGTTAGTTATGTGACGTGGTCACGAGGCCGCGAAGCGAGGCTAGTTAACCTGACCTTGGAGCAACCCCTTACTTCTAGACAATTAATTATCTAATAATTAACAACGCATATGTATTATACAGTGATATTTGTGCCCGTTGATTAAAGCATGTATACCGACACTAATTAGTAGACGTATAGATTAGGAAATACGCAATAGCTAGTGCTTAAGGAGTAGTACTGGAAACAGTTCACCGATCGCCTAGTTCTTGTCTGTTTTATTAAAGGAGAAGACTACGACTTCTACTTAAGCTTGAGAGCGTGTATTGGCCTTATAGCTAATATAGTAGATCGCTGAGAGAATAGCAGCCTTGCTAAGAATACTTTACAGGTCCGATGGCTGTAGAGAATGTACACACAAACCTTAACCTTAACTACACCCTTACCCTTGACCTTACCCTTGACCTTGACCTTAACCCTTGACCTTAACCTTAACCTTGACCTCTGTTTAAGCCTTAACCCTTAAACTCCCAGACTAAGGACACTCTATAGGCCCTAAGGCTGTAGAGAATACCCTAAACCTTAAATCTTGAACCTTAAACCTCCTTACCTTTAAACCTCCACTTAAACCTTACGGATACTCAACCTACAACTATAATGGAGTGGTATGAGAAGATATTAAAGCATGGTGATGGAATCACTGCTGCTATAGCTTCTAAAGATGAGCTAGGAGACTATGTAGCAATAAAGGTCTACGTACATATATAGGAGAACTTTATAGACTATACATTATGGACAGTATTTAAGGAGGAATTTGAAGGCTTTACTACCAAAGATTTTAGACGCATGCGAATTAATATAAGAGCAAAGTTACGCACTCATCTACTCAAGAGAGGAGTGTATGTGGGAAAGCATAATAGCAGATATTTAATCTTAGAAGCACTATTTAATCTTCTCCAAGAGGAAGAACCTTACGAATAGATAGATGAGGAAATTACAGAAGCTCTCAAGGCAGTCAGCCCTATGATTACAGTGGCGCTACGAGAATGGCTTAACTTAATATAAATAGCTCTGATATCAAATCAAGCTATACCCCTGTTAGTTATAGCCTCTTTAGCTCCTACAACCCCCCCCCGCAGCCTACTACCTTCCTATACGGTGCTGACGCCTGTAAGCCATTAACTACCTCTACTACCTCCAACGCCTGCAATCCAGCCTATAGCTACAGCCATAATACCTAGAACGCAAATACCTACCCCTATAATACCCTAACCAGCTGTTGCATCTATACCCTAGCAAACTGCACTAACCGCTACCTAATAGCAAGCTGCACCTACCTCTACCTAAGATTAACTACTTACTCTCCTTACTTAACTCCTATAGACGCAGAATTAGCAATTATTGCCTATGGTAACTGCCTCTACCCTTCCTCTAGCAACCGCTCCTACCCTACCTAGTCCCCCTCCTGCCTAGTATCTTTACCCTAGTACTGCCAATACTGACCCTGCTATGCACCTGCCTATGTACAGCAAAGAGGCAGCCACTATCGCCAAGATCTACACAGACGACCAGAAGTATGATGGAGTGAGTAATAGCTTTAACTTCAAGTTAACTATCTTCTATAATATCTGCAAGAGAGCTGGTCTACCTCCTAAAGGCTATATAACCGCACTTCTAACCATGCTAAAGGGACTTGCTCAGGATTACTACTACAATAGCAGCCTTTTAACTAGATTATTTACTGAGGTATATAACCACATGCGTTACTTCTTTGAAGGACTAGAGTACTATTAGAGAAACCTTACTAAATGGAACGCCACTAACTTCTAAGGAATTATTAATGAGAACCCTAATAAGCAAATCTATTAGAGTTTCTAACTACTCCTTAATAAGCTCTTAAAATATTGCTATGGATTATACCTAGAGTTTTGTATAGACCTCTTCCTTACGAATAAGCTAGTCACTGCTTGCCAAGGAGTACCAGTATGCCGTATCGCCATTTCCAACCCTTCTGAAGACCTCTCCTAGTTAATTAGCAAGTTGCAATCTTCTATAGTTGTATAGGAGAAGGAACACCCTTCCTAGGCCTTGATAAGACTGTTTTAAGGAACCTACTTTACGGATTGCATATACCGCTGTAATATCCGTAATAACCGTGACCAAACCCGCTCCTATAGATAAAACACTGTTAGATCCCTAAAGGCCAAGTGCTATATTTGCTAAAAGGAGAGCTGCCGCTTATGGAAATATATAGAGGAGGAGTGGAACCGTTCTAGAGATGAGTATAAAAGACGTTTTAACAATAATAAGGGCCGCAATAGTAACTTTGAAGAACGCTTCAGACAATATACTATCTACTATAAAGGAGACGACAATAATGAGTATAATAAGACTTTTGAAGCTCTTGTGCTAAACATAGATACTAACAAAAATACTGATAATAATAACAGCAAGGAAGAATTAGAAGACCCTAACAGCTACTACCTTATATTATTTGGGACTCTTACTACAGACGAAGCAACCTCTATAAGCATAGAACTAGCCAATAAGGCTTGCGCTTACTTACTTACTATAATCTCTATGGAACCTACTATGGAAACTGACCCGTTTAACTATAACACAACAACCGCTGCTTTACGCTATACTTCCATAGTATTTATGGGAATTATGATTGATACCAGTGCGTTAAAGAAGTCTACGGCTGGTTACGGATAATTCTAGGCACTATAGAACGCGGACTAATCTGTAAGACTTAATACCTTAACCAAAGGACAAGTCAATGTGTAGTTTGGCATTGGAATCGCTACCTCTATTAGAACTGTGGATGTTGTTACCCCTATAGGCAAGATATAGTTTTATATTGTCTATGCGGATACCCCCTTCTTGCTCTGCTTAGCGGATATGGACAGACTCCAAATCTACTACAACAACCTTAGAAACGTTGTCATTACTCACACCAAAAAAGTACTAGTAGTGTAATGGTTTGGCTACCTGTTTCTCTTATAGAGCATATTACTATAGTTATATCTGTCTGAATTCTTTAACGCGAACCCCTGCTACTTGATAGATATAGAGCTACGGCGCCTATATTGTTGATTTAGACATCCCTTAGTTAAGAAATTGTAAAAACTACTCTACTATGCTGGTTATGAAACGGACAGAATGGCTATTAAGCAACTAACCAAGTTCTGCCACTACTGTTAGAAGTTTAGTAAATTACTAGGCAGATTCCGCTTTACCCTATAAGACGACGTTAATTTTAACTACAATATTATTGTCGACATTATGTACATCAGCGGATTACCCCTCCTATATATTGTTGATGAAGGAACGCGATTCCAAGCCAGTAGATGGCTATGAGACATTAGCGCTAAACATATATAGGATGTTCTATGGATGTGCTAGATTAATACCTATTTAGGGCCACCAGACCTAATTACCTATAACGCCAGAAAGAACTTTGTTAGTAAGGAATTTAAGCAATACGCCACCATTATGGGAATTAGTATAAAGGGAGTACCGGTTAAAGCATATAACTCTATTGGAATGGTAGAGCGCTACTATAGTCTATTACGCCGAGCCTATCAGATCATTATGACTGAAATCCCTAAAATTGATAAGGAGATAGGACTCTAAATGGCGTTTAAAGCAATTAATAATTTAGCTGGCCCTAGAGGACTAGTTCCTATACTTCTAGTCTTTAGAGCCTACCCCTAAATGGTTAAATCCGATGCACCATCCCCTATGGTTATATAACGCGCTGCCGCAATTAAAAAGGCTATGGTAGAGATATAGAAGCTATAAGCTGAATGATAGATCGCTGACGCGCTGAATATGCGAAATGGACCCAATGCTAATGCGATTTATGATCTCCTACTAAATTCGCCCGTTTTGGTCTGGAGAGAAGGAAACACTGGCTAAAGCGGCTATTAGGACGGGCCATTTACCTTACTTACTATTAAGGGTGAAATATGTACCGTTAAACTGTTTAGCAGACCTATAGCCTTCCGATCTACGGTTGTAAAACCCTACCTTTAAGTAACTAAATCGCAGGAGCAAATTGTTGGACTAGAATTACCACCTAAACCTCTATTTGGGTCAGCCCTTCCTAAGACTGTTTTAGAGAGACCTGCTAAAGCTTAGCAACAACCCCCAAAACGAGGCAGAGGACGCCCTCGCAAATACCCTCTACTTATGGCTATGGCTGACATCACCATCTACCTATAGGATGACAGTTAATTTAGTACTTAATTCAGCGCCTCCCAATAGAAGGAGCTTACTAGTCTACTTAAGAAGGGAGTTTTTAAGATTATGAGACTTACGGACATACTATAAGGCGTATAACTCTTTAATTCGTAATTTGTTGATGAGATTAAGAATAAGGGAACTAATAAGGCTTTTAAGAAATCCCGACTAGTTGTGCAAGCTTATAATAACTTAGAAAAGGAACTGGTTCTTACCTAATTACTAACCATTTAATAAGTTAGCCAACGACTAATTCTCTATATTGCCGCCATAAAGCTTTTACAGGCATAACTTTACCTCTAAGACATTTTATAGGCCTATGTATAATCAACCACTACACTAAATTAAGAATTCTACGTATAACCTCCGCATAAGCTAATTAAGTAACTTGGGATTAACAAGGCCTTTATTTTAAAGGTTGTAAAACCACTCTATAAAGTACTGGAAGTTAGTAACTACTGGTTTAAGATATATTACTTATATTATATCTAATAGTTATATATGGACCAGTCTATATACGACCCCTATCTTCTACAGAGCAACGAACCCTTCGGCATTGTAGGCCTATAAACCAACAATACTCTATTTCTGGTAGATGAGACCTTTATAAACACAGAGTAAAACGAGCTGTATAAGGCCAAGTTTATGGCTAAAGAACGGGAATAACTTACTGTTAATACGCCTATTAAGTTTAATGGTGGAGTTATTTAGCTACTAACTGACGGGAGCATTACGCTTACTTAGGAACGATAATGCATAAACCTTAGTACGATTAGTACTAAGCTTGCTATAAGTATAGGATTAAGAGGAGCTACAAGAACCTTAACTCTAAAGGACCAGTATATTGCTTAACGCGCTAGAGGTGTATATATCGCTTTAGTTTGCCAGCTAGAAGCCTTATTTGATTTATCCTTTGCCGCCTAGGTAATTAACCCCAATAAGGAAGACGCAAAACAGTTAAATAAGCGTCTAAACTGGCAAATTGAGAACGCTAATAGAGGCCTTAAGTTTATTAAGTTAGATATTAAAACCCTACAGCTCCTGGTGTTCACGGACGTGTTATTTACTAACAACAAGGACCTCTCTTCGCAGATTGGCTATGTCATTGTACTAGCTAATGCTATAAAGAAGGCTAATATTGTCTATTGGAGCTTAGTTAAGTGCAAAAGAGTTACTTGGAGCGTACTAGCTTCTAAACTCTACGGTACGGCCCACGGCTTTAATATCGGCGTTATGATTAAATCTACAGTAGATAAGATCCTACAAATTAACCTCCTACTTGTGCTTTGCACTGATTCCAAGTCCTTATATAACTGTTTAGTACGACTCGGAACCACCTAAGAAAAGCGCCTGATAATCAATATAATGTGCCTCCGGTAAGCCTACGAACGGAGACAGATTACAGAGGTGAAATGGATTAATAGAGAGGCCAACCCTACTAACGCCATAACGAAGGGAAAGCCCTGCGCGGCTCTTTAATGGCTTATTAATACGAACCGAATCGACCTACAAGTTGTAGGATGGGTTAAACAAACGAACTCAGATTTAGCTTAGCGTTAGGTAACTAATTATAATAATATGGACCCTAAATTTAACCAGCCAATCAGGATTTTCTATCCCCAGGATAGAAAATCGCTATTAGCTCGCTTACCACTAGCGCCTTAGCGGCCCTCGCGACATGTTAACCTGCTACCCCTAACAATTCTTCTTGCAATTACGGACCTGTAAAAGGAGCGTGGAAGCTATTGCGTATTAATTAGATCTCTAGCTATTGCGTATACGCTGCGAATAAGTCTAGAAGTAAACTTAGCTTTAAAATATAGATTAGCCTTCTTTTTAGAGTTGCTCTAGTGTTGGAATGTTAGTTATATGACGTGGTCACGAGGCCGCGAAGCGAGGCTAGTTAACCTGACCTTAGAGCAACCCCTTACTTCTAGACAATCAATTATCTAACAATCAACAACGCATACGTATTATATAGTGATATTCGTGCCCGTTGATTAAAGCATGTATACCGACAATCTTAGATTTAATGTAAATAGCATGCTTATCTAACTGGGCTATATGTATATGGTTCAACAAGGTATGCTTATAGTCTTTAATTATATTACTGATATATTTATAATCTAACTGTAAATAGAACTTCGTTTTACCCAGGATAACGCTACCAGGGGTTGCAGATGACTTTAATAATAGGGAGACATTTAATACTAAAGAGGACTACGCTATATAGGTTAAATAGGTTATAGCGTTTATGCATCTTAGATATATCCTAGTTCTATCCTAGTTCTATTATAGACACTAAAGCATTAAGTATAGGCATAGAGCATAGCGCGGAGCATATAGGTTAGGCTTTCTTAGATATTACAATGTCCTTATATCTAGGTAATAACCTTAATATAACCTCTGCTCCTTATGCTCGTGAATATAAAAATTTGTATTAACCAAGTTCTCATTCTAATTTTCTTAGCTCTAACTCTAGCTTCCAATTTTATAGTTTAATTGCCTTTACTTCAGCTTCTATATATAAAACCCTAGCCTCTTATTTACGAACATTTAATTAGGATTGCTGTAGCGTTAACTATTATAAGAATTAAGCTTGTTAAGTAACTGTTATACAAAGTAAAGACTATAAGCTAATCTTATGTCCTAGATATAGTTAGCTTATAAGCTAAATACATCAAGGATATATCTAGATAATCTTACTTAACAGTAAAATAGGTCTAGGAGAGAGCGAAACCTAGCTATTATTTAATATTATAATAGAGGAGACTAAAAGATATTAGCTTTATAGAACTTAGTAAAATCTAGAATATAATATACTAGAGCGAACAGAGGCAATAGATTATAAGTGAGATTTTAATTATACGCCTTATAAACTTCGTGATTGCAACCATGGGCGTATACTAGTTCCAGAAGATAATATATCTAATATAACATCATTAAAATCTTTATCTTTATCCTCTTCAATACTTATAGATATAGCATTAGCTTTTCCTTTACTAGTACGAGCCTGTTTTCTTAATTTTTCTAGCTCTTTTAAACCTCGTTAAACTATAGCAGATTATATTAGCAATATATCCACATTAAAGCCATAATAAAGCCATATATTTACGCTTCTCTACAAGAGCCATTCTTTCGGCGACAGATGTAGTTCGCGACATATATAAAATTCTATGTTAATTATACGCCTTCCACACTTTATAATTAAAATTATTAATTCTCTGCCCACTAAATCTGTTATTATAATACTATATAACGGATATAACAGATATACAAACATTAAAATAGCGGCGAGAAGGCTTAATCAACGCCCTAGATTATTTGCTCAAAAATAGGAGCATTTAACGGCGTTTATATTCTTTATAATTATAGAGAATATATTATTGTCCATTTTACTACAATACGGATTTATTCCAGATGCAATACATATATATCACTTATATCGACACTAGTTTACAATTTTATGGTTATTACTATACTTTTCTATAACCGCGAATATTAGAATGTGGATATAATATGGATAAATTAGGGATATAATATCTCCATACTTTCAATTATATCTAAAATTTCATAGTATTGCTTATAGCTTATAGCCTCCATAATCAAAGCTATATGCTGCCCAACACTATCTTAGCCTATATTCCCGGCTCTAATAACCCAACAAATACCGCGAAAAATGTGGATTTAGTAATATATAATTACAGACTTTATATAGCCCTGCTAGGTCTGCGAGGGGTTAATATCTACTAGGTAAAGGCCAAGCCCTAATATATTTTAGTAATATCTTTAATATATACACATTATAAAATACCTTTTACCTGCGCCCTATCTATATCCATAAGAGCTGCATAAAATCCACGTTTATAAATATAACTCCAATAAGTTAGATAGCCGCAATTCTTATATAAGCGGAATACAGTATAGAAAAGTTATTAATATATTTCTGCTAATCAACCCATAGCTTAGTTTACAAAAACTCTTATTAGTATAATAACTATAGCCTTATTAGAATAAAGATATAACCGTAATATAACCGTAATATAACCAGGTTATATAATACCTTTATTAATTCTAGGGACATTTACGGCAATTACAACCTCATCTAACCTAGCTGTACCAACCTATTTAAAAGACATATTAATTTTAAACGTTTTTAATATTAAGAGTATTTCCACCTAGTCTTTTTAAAAGCATATAATTATTAGCTTGCTATCTTAGTGGAATATATCTTATATATATCTAGGACCTGTTTTATAATATAGATGCTTTTTAAATATTACCCCTTGTATATCTTGACCTTGCGGAAATGATAAAAGCTATTGCTTTTTAATTAGGTATTGAATCTTATTAAGATTTATAAGGCTTTAGTAAAGGCTTAAAAGGCTAGTAACATCATATTTTTTACAAAACTCTTTTATTAAAGGGCTATATATAAAAGAGCCTAATAGAATAAGGATAGAGTATTAATATAACTTAGATATAATGTACTTAAAGTAAGCCCTGGCCCCAACTATCGCTAGATTTATTATTAAAGTTCTTTAATAAGCTGTATTAGAACCTTTAACGGAGGCGCTAGAGGATACATATATTTGCTATAAGAAGTTAAAACAATATATGGGCAATCCTTAATATTATCTGGCTATATATAGTTAAACTCTACGTTATAAGGGGCTAGTACCTATTTTCCAGGTCCTTAGGTGTGGTTACAGCCTAAATATATTAAGGTTATATTATAGTTATATACGTATTATAATAACTTACCACAATTATCTAATCTTTTCTTCCTGTGCTTTACCGCTGTATAGGTTTCTAGAGTGCCCTAATAGCCTTAGTTAAGTAAATCTCTTAAATATTTTAATAAGTATCTTAAAACTAAAGAAAGAGACTTTTAGTAGTGTTTTTTATGGTTTTATATTCAACTTCCTTTAGTATAGTATATACTTGCCACAGGTCTATCTGTAAGTAACTAGTTATAGCTTAGTTATAGTTATAATATATTTAGGATATATTAGACACTAACCATATACTTTATAATATAAAGATATGGCTTATAACTAGCACTCTGCTCTATGCAGGCAATTTAGTGCTAAAATACATAACAAATACTGTTATAAAGTCTATATACGTTAATAAGAATAGATAATATAAATAAGTATCTTACATATTTGTGTCTCTTTATTTAAGATTATCTTAATTTGATTCTGTTAAATCGCCAAAGAAATATATAAGAGTACATAATATCTATATTATAACTTAGATATAGTAACATAATATTATAGATATATTATACCTTTTCTTACAATTTACGTATTCTTTCCCAGTCTTCCTCTATAACTTGCTTATAGTAAAAGTTTTATAGCTAAGGGTCTAAGTATTCGCAGCAAAACACGCCTATATAGGGTATCTATCTCCTAAAGCACTTTTAGAGACTAAGAAGAGGGCATATTATACTTATCTTATTCCTTAATATGTATAAGTATTATATCTATCTATATTAGAACCTAGTTATATATAAGATCTATCTAGGATATAGTCTCTTACATTTTTATACATCTTGGTAATATTCTTATTATTCAGCTGTAGGCTAGATAAATCTATTATATATCCAATCCCGTGCTTAAAGGATATAGGATATTCTAGTATCTCTTAACTAAATATAAGTCTTTTTACTGCAAGCGATCTAGTTTATGTAATTAATATTAAGCCCAGCTATATTATAGAAATAATTAGTTTATATATTATATATAGCTCACATTATAGAATTCTACTTACTACTAGTGTTAAAGAAGAGGCATTGGCAGATCGTTATAGCGTGGACATTTAGGATTGTATATCTTCGTAATACTCCCGATATAAGCCGGATATATCCTAATTACTATCTTTAATGTTTATATATGTGCGTTCCTCCTATACCTATTGCCCTTTATAGAAGAAGTCCTCCTGTAATTATTCTAAGTCTTTAATTAAGGACTGAGTTGCTTCTATTAGCAGTAGTATAGAAGAACTACCTAAGATAGGTAAGTACGCAAGGGTGCCTGGATTATATCTTAGATATATTATTAATCTATCCTAGATATATCTCTGCGCACTTTAGGGTGGCTGCGTATTATTAGCCATTTCCAATACTAAAATCGCACGATCTTAGATATACCAAAAATAGAGTATAGTTGCAATATTATATAATCAAGTGTAGCTTTAATGGCGATAATTTTAAAGAATTTTGTATTAAAAGCTTATAAAGTGTGCGCGCACGGTGCTAAAGTTCATCTAGTGTAAGATTTTGCGACGTGGCGTATTTCAACACTCCCGGAGCTTTCGGCAACACTGGCCGAGCTATATGCTCAGCGTGTGGCTGGAAGTGGCAAAAGACATCCCGAGCTTGGGATGTTTGTCGGGATGCCCCGCTAAACCTAAACTGGCTACTTATTTCATTACCATAATCCCGCCAACGAACACTAAAACTTGTCACCTACTTTAAGTCGAGGTCAAGCGACCGCATGGTGATTTGAGAGAACGCCCACGAAGACCTAGTGCCGCTGGCTCTGTGTGTTGTAGCGTTGCTCACAACCATTAATTCTACAGACGAATTTGCGCACCTCGTCAGGATCTCGGTGGGTTAACATGCGTTGCTGGAGATTAAATTTTCTGGTGAAAGACCCGGAGCATTCTTTTTCCGGAACGATCTGTCTTCTTTACCCTTCCGAATCTAGCAAAGGAGAGCCCAAGTAGTATGGGTACACCTGGTTTACAGGGATGGTTGCTCCCTCATAAAAGGGATGCACCTCTCCGTACCACAAACCGTACCGGCTTCAGAATTACGATTCTGCCCACCATGCAGGATCAAGGATATTTGCAACATAAGCGCAAGGTGTCCAAGCCATGATGCGATATTGTTATCTCTTTAGCTACTTCCGTCAAAGTCTTGCACAATAGCCCTTTTGCTACTGCAGTGCCCATTGCTTTGCTCGGAGACAGCACCTAAAATTCCCCTAAATGCCCTTGTTCCGTATGCTGTTTGGCTCGCTTCTTAGCCTGGTAAGCCTTTTGCCTCAACTTCTTCTGTTTTTACCTCTTATCGTGTGTTCACCGGGAGCACCTGGCCTGTGTATGAGCACTCCATGGCTTGGGCTGTATTGGGTTTTGGCTCCATATTCACAGCGGTGCGGTCGCTTTCTTCTTGGTTGGAATCAGAAACACCATCTATTGTATTTAAACCCTCCGCCTCCTTAAACGCCCTGTCATGCTCTAGGTCGCTCGCCTGACGCAGACGCGGAGTTTAACGGGCTTTAGCCTGCGTTTGTGGCGATATCTGGGTGGTCAGGGTCAACAAAATTCATTAGAACTGTGTCGCCTCGGCTAGGCCGGGTGTTACGTTCCTTTCGGCGTCTTCGATGCGGTAGAACCGCGGCTGGTTGGAGGGTAAATGGCGGAGGCGAAGGCGAGGGGTAGCCTTTACCTTAACAGGTTGAAGACCGGGGAAGCGACGAAGCGCATTATCAGAGTCGTAGTATAAGCTAGACATAGAAGGACACAGAAACGTGAAATGTAGTCGTTTAGGAGGTATATTGTAGGTAGGAGAGGGGATCCTTAGGAGTATTCGCTTGTTGTTCGCTTGGGTGTAAACGTCCTACAATACTTGTGCCTTCGTAAAGTGGATCGTAAGCTTTGACCGCGCTAATGTCTGGGAAACGCCACCTCGACAAGTTTTAGCTGTTGTTTTGCGCGGAGGACGAGAGAAGTCTAGCTAGAAAGCGTTTCCGCCACAGGAGGGCGTATCAACCAAAGTTTAGCAGGCTAATCGGCAAAGCTTGGCGCTGTTGCTGTCCACATTGCTAGCGGGAGCGCTAAGAGGCTCTCCTCAAGGGGGGCAAATTCAAGCTTGGACCATGCGGTCTTGGAATAGATCAAAACTGGAAACCGAAATGAGATCACTTTCTCTACTTCTTCAGCCTCGGAAAGTAGAACCTCACAAGGCTATGGCCAGTGCGGATCGGCCACCTCCCTGCTAGCGCAGGCAAACTAGGCAGGCCTTTAAGTGCATCAGTCGTTTGAGGTCGACACAACTCTTTACGTTTCGCGGTATTCTTATTCGCTTTATTAAAGAGTATTATTTTGGATCCTACTAAAAGTTTAAGAAAAGAAAGGGAAAAGGAAAGGAGTCCGCCACCCGCTATTTACAGTGATTTAGTCTGAAGGACTCTTCTCCAGCCTTTAGCATCATGAGCAGCTGTACAAATCTGGCCGCTGAATGGCCGAAAGAAAATGGCCAAGAACCAGGAAAGACTAGATTCCCTGCCCAACGCTAGACGCTCTCACTACATGGTGATGTGCATGGTGCATGCAGATTCTCCCGAACTGCCCGGCTCGGTGTCGCTCAGAGACTTTCCAACGCTAACACTAGCCTCGCTCTGAGCCAGGACGGCCTGGTGGCTGGACGGCGCGGATGAGTGCCTGCGGTTGTCGTCTGATCTCGGGCCTGTTCCCGGTATGAACCGTGTAAGCTTGAAGGAGTTCTGGATGGAAAAGTTAACCCCGACGCGGGTCAGCACCCGCTGGACAGCTGGCTTCGTGTAGGGCAGGCAGGCGGCCATTGTACCGACGAAGAGCTCGATGTTACCGTAGATGGTAAGCAAAAGGGACAGCGTAAGAATATCTTTTGAGCTGGCTAAGTTCTTTATCAGCATCGTCTTTTGTATTGACGCAGCCGAGGCGAGCAGCCCCATCCCCATTAGGACGGCCAGCAAGACCTTCTCCGGAACTGGCCTCTGAAGCTTAGCGATGAAGGATAGTGGAGCTAAGGACAGCGTCAGGTCAACTAAGATGTTGACGCTCCCATTAACACTCGTAAAAATCAAAACAGTACTGAACGGTACGCACTTGGCGCCAGGAATATTCGGCTTCCACAACGCCTGCAGCGGCCGACACCGCACTAAACTGAAAAAGATGCTGCTAGTCACGGCGGCCGCCTGCAACACGACCACTGCCCAGAGGACAACCCTCCAGCAACAGGCCTGCTGAAAGCGTAGGAGTAAAAGCGCGACGCTCGTCTTGGTGCAGAACATGGCGCTGGCCCAGACTAGGACGCCGGCTAAGGATACCTTCGCGCTGCGTGACAGCGTTGCTGGCTGGATGAAGTCGTTGTTAAAGCAGTACGCGTTCTGGTTGAACTGTAAGATGCAGACGACGATTGTAAGCGTCTACAAAAATGCATATACATGTCAGCGAAACATTATCCCTGGCCTTCCCCAACCGCCTCACTAGGAACGCCTTACGAAGCCAGCGATAACAAATCCATCCTCCCATCCGAATTTTGCTTGTTTGCACCTTACGGATATCCGGGCGCAGAGCATTACAAGGCATAGAGGAAGCAGGACGGCAGTTGTGCCGGCAAGAGTAATGGCAAGTTTGTGAGCGTAGGGTGACACCTTTGTTGACGACGTCATGCTTTCGTGTCGTAAGTCATTGAAGAGAGTCCCAAAGGGCGTGGGCGTGGATGGAGATAAGGGGCCCGTCAAACCCGCTCGTACGGTTGAAGATAGCTCGAGTTACAGCAGATGTGAAGAAGAGGAGCTGCTGCCCTCAATTATCTGGCGAGCAGCTTGCTGAGCGGTCTCCTGGTCCATTATAGCGACAGCCGATGGCTTGGAAAATGGCGTTTGCAGGGAGGGACATCCGATTCCCGAGCAATTGTCTGAGGAATAAGGTTTTGGACGCGGGGCCCCGGCGTGCACGGAGGCACTTTAATGGACGGACTGCGCTCGTACCTGCGCGTCCAGGGCTGCACGCTGTCGCCACGTTACATACAAGGGGGTAACATGAACGGGTCGGACAGCCCTCCCTGCTAGTATGTTATCAAAATAAGCGAACCTTTGTAAAATGGTTGGGCTGTATTATTCTGCTAGCACACTAGCAGGGAGGGCCGTCTGACTCGTTCGTGTTACCCCCTTGTACCCCCTGAACCCGGCCACCAATTTGCCTCCACATTTTCTACCGGGTACCCGATCTTCGGTGTTCTCCCCTGTGTGCGCGCAACACACACGACAATTTCGGTGATCGCTAGTCACACTAGTCAAGTGCACCATCCAGCGTAGATACTGTGCGCTTGCCAAAAGAGCTGTGCACCCGCAAGGAAGGCAAAGCCTTTAAACTTGAAATTCTCTAGTGCGTACGAAGCGAAAATGCTGTGTGTTGCACGCGCACAGGGGGGACACCGAAAGTCAAATACCCTATACGCAACCACCCGTTCAATATGGATCAAAAGGAGCAGAATTTACAAAGTGCTCCTGCTGATTTGGTTCAGAAGCTGCGCGCGCGTACGGCGTCCCTCCATTAACGTTTAGCGATTAATTAAATGGCAAAAAGCTACAATATATTATACACTAATACTTGCAGCAATTAACTCCTATAAAAGGCCCTTAATCAGTCGGTAATTGGTAATGGAAATAGATAATGAGACATTCGATGAGACATGCGGGGTAGTGAGACAGGGTTCTAGGCATCAAAGACAGTAGTGAGATGGTGGTAAGGAAGTCCGATTCAGGTCGACAAGTCCTAATTTTAAGTGAACCTTCTTGTGACATTAGGGTCATTCGCAAAACTAAAAACCTCGCATCTGAAGATAGGAAAGAAAAACTTGAGTGACGTTATAGACACTGAGGCTATACTCGCTGGAATCAAGTCACGAGAATACAAAGGCGAGGAATAATTGACATAGAAACATAAGACGAGAGCTAGTCTTGACTTAGATAAGGATCACTGTAGCACAAAGAAAGAGTAACAAAAACAGTCTCAACGCCTGTCATCATTCTAAAAGCCGTGTAGGCCTCTGAAACCCCACTGAAACCCTACATATGTTGCTCCTCCAAGGTAAGTGCCGCCATGTAGTTTTTGCCGGAGCCACTGAAGACAAAAATCTGAGCATCACTCTCCCCCGCCTCAGTAACACCTGAGCCATGAAGCCCTCGATCTGAAGGCAAAGATCTCGATGTCTTTGTTGCGGGGAGCTGCGGGTTTGAATCAACGAACCCAGACACAGAACTCCGAGTAGGTTACGACAAGATGATAGAAGGGCTTATTTATTTCTGAATAATAAAGACGTCGGTATCGTACTGTTGCTCTGTATCATGTACATTTGCACATCTATCCTACATACTTTTACATTGGTTAATCCTTGGTTAGATTAGTGCTTGTCCCTTGAACATCCCCTCCCGAACCTCCTTCACGACGTCCGTCCGGTCGCCTCGCCCGACTAACACGATCCCCCTGCCTCGTCTTCCCATGCGACCTGTGCGGCCGAGGCGGTGGATAAAGTCAATGGTTGTATGCGGTACGTCATAGAGAATTACATGGCGTACCGCAAGAGTGTCAATACCGCGAGAGCCAAGGTCTGTTGTCACGATGACTTTCGTGTTCAGCAGTTGGCGGCGGCGTGGTGAGGCAGAGGAATTGGAAGCAGTTTTGCTTGCAGGGATGTAGTTTGGCTGTGCGATCTGTGCAGGGTCGAGAGTTGGCACCTCTTCATCCTTTGCAAGGCCCTTGAATGAAGCTAAGATGCGCGATTGGCGCTCGCTTGATGTGTCGCGATTTAGGGCGACGGCATCAATGCCTTTCGTTACTAGATATTCAGCTACCTCGGGAGCTTTCTCACGCTCATTGACGAAGACAATGATGCGCTTTATATCAATTCGTTCCTTCCCTTCGGAAACATACTCAGCTGCCGCACGTCCAATGGCCCAGATGGTGTCTGCGCAGGCAAGATCTTTATTACCGCGATAGGGTTCTTTGTTCACGTCAACAACACCGAGTTGGACACGGCGGGGAATAGCGTGAAGATTTGGTGTTACTAGCCGCTTGATGTCAGGGAAGCGCTTTTGGAGAAAGGAGTCTAGGCCACGAGGAATGGTGGCCGAGCAGAGAATTAGTTGGCGGAGGGATGGGGTAGATTTATCGATGATTTCGGAGGTTAATGGAGAGAAGGATCGATCCAGAAGGGAATCAGCTTCGTCAATAACTAGGTGGGTCACTCTGCTAAGAATGTTCGGATTGCTCTCTGCAATGCTCGCTAGCAAGTGTGGAGTACTGACCACCAAATCCACACCCCTCGGGGAGAAAAGAAGGTTCCGAATAACTGTTGCGGTTTTGGCCGCGGATATGGGAGCGGTCTTGAACTTGATAATGTGAGACAAGGATTTTGCGATTGTGCCCACTTGTGCGACAAGTTCTGCAGTGGGGACTAGTATGATGGCGCGCGGTCGTGCACTGGTTGGGTGGGGTTCATTTGATAGCGGAGGAGGCTCCAATTCAAACATACTATCCTTCTTCTTCTCCGCATCAACCGCCTCCTTTGCTGCCTTTTCTCGCACCTCTTCCTCGGCTTCGGCCGTCTCAGCTCGCTTAATAGCGTCCAAGATGGGAAGCATGTACGCCAGCGTTTTGCCCGAACCGGTCTCAGCTGCTAATAAGAATTGTTCCATCCCACTCTTTTCCACGGGATTTCTTCGACGCACTCGTTCACTCTCTACTCCTAGTAAAGTTGGTATCGCAACCCGTTGCGCTGGGGTGGGCGTGACGTCTTCCAGACCTGGCAGAACATCCTCAATTGCTTGTTTGATGGTCGGGAGAAGCGGAAACTGCTCAAATGAATCAATCTCGTTGATCCTGCTCTTGATTGAAGATCGCGTTCCATAAGGAACTGCAGCCAATGAGCGCTGCATCTTCAAAGCCTTGAAAGGTTCTGTCGATCGCTTCCTTGCTGGTTGCTGCTCCCTTCCTCCTGACGGGCGCTGGTGTTCATTCCGTGATATCCTCTCTGTGAGGAATGGTATACGTGCTTCAGTCTGGTTTAGACCCGCGAATGGGTCCCTGGATTTCCTTCTTGGCGGTTTACCATCTGGGGCGGTCCTGGGCGGAGAACGAGCAACGTTAGAGGAGAGGACCATCCTGGATGGCCTTCGCCTCTCAAGTTGAGCGTAAGATCGCGATTGTTGCCATGATGCTGGAATTATACTTGGTTGCCTGGTATGAAAGAGTGATCGTACTTCGCAGAAGGGACAGATTCGGGTGGATGGGCGAAGCATGTTTGTCTATATGCTTTTGTACAATGAAGGGACAGAAGCAATTAGACACCTATAATGAGTCTACAAAAACGGGGGAATCGTAACAAGAGATATTATACAAGATGGATAATGTCAAGAAGTTTGCGAACACGGCAGGAGAAAATCCGAGACGACAATGTGCCAAGATGGGGCTAAGCCTGTGGCTGAAGAAAAAGTGGCTCGTTGCTCAAGCAACACCCGCAATCGAAGTTGTTTTGGTGGCCGCGCGCGGATCAAGCCAGTTGAGTCCTCTCCCACCACCCACACCTATACATTCTCAGACCTCTATCTCTTTCAACCTCCAACTACGCCGTAGGCTTGCCTTCAGGCTTCATTTACCTTCACTTCACTACTCATCATTTATTGCGCGCATCTATCGAGCAACCACTCTTTCGCCAAACCTCCTCGAAGAAGATCGCGCGCATTCTTCACTCGCATTCCAGTCGTTGCATTGAGATTGGACTTACGTGGCCAATCCTTACTGGGCCTGTTGAGCGAAGGATATGCCTTCTGAAGGAGTAAGTCCTTCCTGAAAATTAATGTGTTTTCATTGAAGATTAATGTATATGTGTTGCAAAGGTACTCCCTCTTCGCATAAACAAAACAACGCCATCAGCGTCGCCATCCAAAATGTCTGGAAGCGCCTTCCAGCGTCCACTTTCAGAGATTGGCTCCACAGAGCGTAGAAGGAACTCCCCTAGCTTCAACCAAACAACGAAGGTATTGCCGGTCCGCATCCCTTAGCCTTGGGCTGTCCGACTAACGTAGCACCAGAAAATGATGCTCACCCGTGACTCATCCCCATTTGATTCTCCGGTATTCAACAACTCCCCGCGCCTGTTTTGGAAAGAGCGAGACCCTACTTCTCCAGGTCGCTTTGGTTCAGAGAACGACTTCGATCGGGATCATACCCTTTCGCCTAAGCGCTCATCAATCGAGAATCTAAAGAAGGCGTCGCGTGTTAAGAATAGCAGCATGTTTGCACGCGAACAGAAGAATGAATACGATCCTACTTCAGTACCAGTTGTCGAGCGTCCGCTTGCTGCAGGCCGACCTCTCAATGTCCAAGTTCAAGGTAACGCTTTCAGTGGACGTGGATTGGATGGCCTTCGAAAACATAACGAAGACTTCAAGGGACACCGGCGGGGTGAGAGTTTGAGCAAGATACCTCTTCTCAGCCCAAGCAAGTCTCCCGCAAAAGCGCCTGTTGCCTCATCTCTATCTTCCTCACCTACCCGAGAACAAGCATCAGCCTCACCCACGAAAGAACAGACATCTCCTAGTAGAGAGCAACCATCACCTACGAAATCGTCCCTCTCGAGTAGTGGACGCTTCAGTTCCATTGGACAGGCTTATGACCCCGAGTCTAGTGTCTGGTCAGAGGATGAAGAGCAGTTCAAGCACCAGACGCCTCGCCCATTACGCCGTCATGCGAAGAGCGTTACCTTTGATGCTGCCCCACCGACAATCAACGAATATGAGATGGTAACACCAGACCCGTCATCGGTGGCCTCCGGTTCCCGAGAGGGCAGCTATGACTCGGCCGACGAGTTCGATGAGAGCTTTGATCGCGGATCCTCAATGGATCGGGATGATAGCTTCGATGCCTCCTTGGAGGACACAGACAAGACACCGGTTGTTCTTCCTGAAGATTGGCGGCATATGAGCCCTGAAGTGGCCAATACTTCCCTGGCGAACACTTTCGAAGATCCATTCGACGGAAGGGAGAGCAGTCCTATGCCAAATGCCAGACCTAATGGGGCTGCGAAGACAGACGCACGACACGGTTCAGCCAATTCAGAGGGTGAATCTCGGCCGCTACCACCACTGCCTGGCATGCTGTCATCAAGCAGCCGTAGTAAGCGCGACTCGAGCGTCGGTCTCTCTGATACTGCCGAACGCTTCAGTGCTGCTCAGCGGTCGCTTCCGCTGCCCCCGCGTGCTGCCGGAGTTTCGAAATCAGGCATTCTGAACATGCGAGATACATCGATGTCGCTTGAGGACCGGCTTCGTCTCATGGGGCTCGAAGACCGTAACACCGACACCCCAACTCAGGAAAGCCACGACGAATCGTACGCTGCTTCGAAGTCTCCAAAGAAGGAGCTCGGTCTCGGCATTCAAGTGCATGAAGATCCTGCGGATGATGTCGATACGTCCGAGCTTGAAGACTACAAAGCGCCAAGGATTTCACGCGAGTCCATCTTGCGGAGGGTGAAGAGCCGCAACTTTGACGAATATGATTACGATTACTCTTCTCAAGTTTCAAGCCCTGAACGTAGCTATGGAGACCTTGCAGATCTTGATCCTGATGTTCCAATTCCCTCTAGAGAGGCGTCTTCAAACTTTGACACCGAGGTTCCAGATGCACCAACAAAGAGTGAGAGCGATGCTGACAGCGTTGTGGATGCTTATTCGATGACAGAAATATATAGCCCAGAAAGGTCTCTTTCTCGGATGGATGACTATGATCGGGAAACATCAGTTATTCACCATAAGCTAGATGAGGAGTCCGAACAGGAAGACGATGATGCCAGTCAATACTCAGCACAGCAAGTCGAAGAGGAAGAAGATCAACAGAAATCCAGTAGCACCACAGAATCTGATGGTCCTCCAACGCCCAAGCCTGAGATTTATCTAACTCCCAAATCTGATATCAAAGAGATCGAGCAGAAGCACAACACCTTGCCCGATTTCGGGTCATTCCTTGGAGACGACGACTTCAACCTCAAGCTTGAGTCATACATGACCCCATCTACTACAAGTGTACCAAAGCTTACGTCCAACGAGTCAGAGCAGCATATTGGAGCTATGCGAGAGCTTCTTCAGCGACCAAGTACTCCCAAGGAGCAGCTTCGTCTTCCAAAGTTCCCTGGTCAAGGGTCGGATGAAGAAGAGTCAGGGACTCCTGATTCAGTAATCTGCCATCCAGTCATTGAGCCCCCAGAGCGAGATTCTCCATCTGTTCCAGAGCCAATCGCAACCATCAAAGCCCCTGGTGCAGGATTGAAGACTCGTGCTTCTCTGGCTCCCTCTGACACGGCTAGCATGGCAGCCGCGAGACGTCAAGTCAGCGGCGAGCATCCACCTCCTATTCCAGAACGAAGCCCAAACCGCCTTTCGATGAGCCTAGAGATTTCTAATGGATCAGAAATCGAATCTGGCGAGGAGAACAATGATGGCTCAAACAAGGAAAACCTCAAGCGTCGAGAGAGTAATAGAATGAAGCTCGATATTTCAGTTAGCGGGATATCTGATGACCTGAGCTTCGGTTTGGACAAGGAGTTTGATCGTGTCATTGAGGCCCAGAAGGTAGACCTCTTTCCAATTCCCTCTTATTGCCAATTCCCTACTTCATCTGCAGCGGCTTCTTCGAGTCATTCAGGAGCAGAATATATCTGTGGACAAGGTTTCTCTTATCAGAACAGTTCCACTAACGAGTATACACGCACGCAGAAAGGATATCTGATGAGGCAAAACACAAAGGTTGTTGTTGCAAGTAGTCGGCAGTTCAGCGATGAGCAGCCGCCTGTGTCGCCAACGAGCGAAGGCCCAGCCCCCGCTGTGAGAGGTACCAGATCTGCGGGTAGTAGCCCGCGGAAGGGTAGTGCTGAGCGCAAGCCTGCTTGGACCACTGAGCCTTGGAATAGTAAGGTCAGACGAAAGAGCGTCCGTCAAGCCTCTAATGGCCCAAGAAGGGCAGCAAACGGTCCAGCCCCTCCTTTACCCGGCCAAGAAAGCAATGTTCAGGCTAGCCTAAGCACGCTCGTTGAAGGCCAGCAGATGGTTGGGGAAGACACAGATGAAGGCACAGAGCGAGGTAGGCTTTTTGTCAAAGTTGTTGGAGTCAAGGATCTTGAAATGCCTTTACCTAGAAGTGAGTATCTTTACCGTACTTTGTGGAAACATGGTTGCTAACAAAAAATACAGCCGAGCAAACATGGTTTCAACTTACCCTCGACAACGGCTTGCACTGCGTAACGACATCCTGGCTTGAGCTAGGCCGCAACGCTCCTATCGGTCAGGAATTCGAACTAGTCGTTCTCAACGACCTCGAATTTCAACTTACTCTACAAACAAAACTCGAGGCTCCCCCACAACCGCAGCTTGTCCATACTTCCCCGGCCAGGATTGTCAACCACAAGAAATCGGCTTCCGCATTCAGTCGCCTTCTTGCATCACCTAAGAAGCGTAAGGAGCAGGAACGTAAGCAGCAAGAAGAGAATGAACGCGCCGCTCAGAGACATCAACAAGAGCTCCAGGCCAAACGTGCAAGTCAGCAGCCGACAGCTTGGGACCTATTGCACGATCTCGTGGGTCCAGATGGCTCTTTCGCTCGTGCCTATGTCTGTCTCAAGACCCACGAAAATCAAGCATATGGCCGTCCTTTTGAGGTTGATGTGCCGTGTTTTAACGAATGGGCTGTGGATGATTCTGGCGTCAGTAGCGTCAAGAGTAAGCGCGGCGGCGTTGTGCGGCGACCACCGTACCGTGTTGCCAAACTAAGCCTGCAGCTACTTTATATTCCCAAGCCTAAGGGTGCTAAGGACGAGGCTATGCCTAAGAGCATGAATGCTTGCATACGCCAGCTAAAAGAGGCAGAGGAGGTCAAGGAGAGGTCATGGGAGGGACACCTAAGTCAGCAGGGCGGCGATTGTCCGGTAAGTACCTGATCATGCGTCCTGCGTAACTTTGCATAGATGAGTAAAACGCTTCATACGGAATAATACTGACGTTTGCGCAGTATTGGCGTCGCCGTTTCTTCCGTCTCAATGGCACAAAGCTCACCGCCTACCACGAGGCCACGCGTCAGCCACGTGCAACGATTAATCTCGCCAAAGCTAGTAAACTCATTGATGATCGAAGTGCGCTTACACAACCTTCATCCTCCAAGAATGGTGGCCGTCGAAAATCAGCATTTGCTGAGGAAGAGGAGGGCTACATGTTCGTTGAGGAAGGCTTCAGGATCCGCTTTGCCAATGGCGAGGTCATCGACTTCTACGCCGATAACGCAGAACAAAAAGAGGGTTGGATGAAGGTGCTCTCTGAAACAGTGGGTAAGGATGCTAGCGGTAGTAAGGCTTGGACCGAGATGGTTCTTGAGAAGGAACGAAAAGAGAAGAACCAGGCATCGCAATTGGCACAGGCAAAGGCACTCAGAGAGCATGTGAATGCGAACGCCGGACAGCATCGTCCACGATCTCAGCCTCAGCCGAACGAGCGAGCGAGCAGCAAGAGTGCGCCGTCAAGTCCGCAAAAATGGAATCAACGGGAGGCACAGCAGCCGCCACCACCCATAGAGAAGAGTCCACGGCATGCGAGTCCTAGGAGAGCTGCGAGGAGGGATCAAGTTCGGTCGATGATCTTCTAAGCTGGCATTCAACGGCACTTCTTCTCTTTCTTTCCTTTTGGACACGTCGCTGCGCGGCAGTGTTTGAACATTGGGACTACTATTCACATTGTTTCTATTAGCAATTAGTCTTACACGTCTTAGCTGTACAGCTTCTCTTCTCTTATTTTCAATTTTCTTTCTATTCTTGTTATTGTTTGTCTTGGATCTTGGGCGTTCTGATGGGTGGCTGTTTCACGAGATCTCCGTGTAATGAATGGGACATGATGCAGAGGATGAACAAAACATTGTCAAAACTACTTCATAATACTTGGAGCAGCTGTCTCTCATGATTTGATATGTTGCTGTGTTATGAAAGTTTGCCTATCTGCCTGATAGCATTCTCGCAGCTTCTGCTGACTTTAATGCCTAGGTTGTGTCGTTCGTGCAACCTCCGTACTAGAGCAAACATTCAACATACTGCTTCACAAACAGCCTCTACTCAGCATTCCCAACATCGATCCGCAGCCTACATTGAAGTCTTCCTTTTGGCTTAGTCTGCCTCAGCTGCAAACGGTCCAGCACATATAATGCCGCATTACAGACACCAAGCCCGTCTGTTTCTTTATTCACTTACCAATCTTTCTGTTTTCCTGACTGCAACGATATTACTTAATACTGTTGTCCACGGATTTCTATTCAATGAAATTGTTTGGTGCCTAAGCATCCTAACACTGCCACTTGTCTAGGCCTCAGAACTTCAGGACGTCAATTTCCACTCAGTCGCAGCGCATACGCCTCGACTCTACCAACAAGCTCCCCAATCTTGCTCTTCCCGCTCTACTCCAATTCACGACCAGTAAGCGGGCATGGGAAACGCCTTCTCCTGCCAACCCCCGGCCCCCCTCATAAAAGTCCAACCGCCCTACTCATACGCCCTCGTCACCGCCCACACCCTCCATCCCGACGGGGGCGACCGCTACAACAACCGCCACGGCAGAGATGGCACTTACTACATCCTCCCGGACTGCTACTACACCCCAACGCCCCCGCGCTCGCCACGCGTAGCCCCAATATACGCCCCGGCCCCAGGCATGCCCGCCCGCCGCCATGCCGCTCGACCCCCCCGACGCATGGCCTCGCCACACGCAGAACGAGTCCCCGATTTCCGCGAGCTGGGACGTGGCCACCGGGGCTACCCGCCCCCGCCGGTTAAGCGGCCGGCGAAGCGGTTCCCCGGGGATCCGTTCCTGGATGCGTGTTTCTGCACGCGCGAGTGTAGGTGTCGTAAGGGGAATCGGGTGCTATTTCGCACGCGGTATGGGGACGGTAGAACTGAGGATGGCGAGCATAGGTATGTGCTGAAGGAGGTGGGGAGAAATTGCGATGGGAATGGAGTGTGCGGCGATGACGATAGAAATGGAAGAAGTAAAGGGGGGAAGGGTAAAGGAAAGAGGGGGAGTGGGAGGATAGGGAGTGGGGATAGGGATAATGGGTGCCAAAAGGCAACTATCGGAGTTCAGGGATTGGATAGAAAGTTGAATAAGGGGTTGAGAAGGGTGGATGGCCGGTTGAATCATATTACTGATGGGCTAGGGCATATTAGTGGTGGGTTAGACCAGTTGTCCCAGGTAATTCAAAGAGGCGGGAATGGTCGGGGAAGGCAATATCAAGGAGGGGGCCTTGGAGGCGCCTTCAATGACAATGAGTCTTGTGGTGACGATGGCTTCGGGGGAATTAGACCATCAAATCGACGGGATCCTAGAGGAGCCAGGGTCTTTGGCAGGGGTCCTGGATACAGCTTACAACGGCCTAGCATGGTTAGAAATGGTTCGAACCTTTTTGGTTCTTCCGAAATGCCTGCGTACGGCGCCTACAGTAGTATGGAAAGAATAAGAGGTAACGGCGCGCAGTCTAGAGGCAGAAGAAACGGAGGAGGAAGAAGTGGTGGCCATCATATACCTAGTGGGAAAATACCGAGGAATCCTAGGCCTAGAGGGGGATACGAAGACGACTCTCAATTCACAATGCATGGTGGCAGGAACAGCATGCCTCACGATCTCAGCGGTGGTCTGAACGATGCCGATGCCGAGCCCAATGATAATTGGACAGACATAGACGTAGGTTCTAGTAAGTAACTGGCCCATTGCTTCATGAAAAAGGACAATTAATTTTACGTTTGTATTGACTGAACCAGTTCACGCTGAATTACCACAGCACCGAAGAGCGAGTCCTCCAGGAAGACCACGTAGACCAGGTGTTGGAAAACAAGCCCGCAACGATATCACGTGATGAGACTTGGGGAGAACCTCTTGGCAGGAATCTGACCAATCAGAGAACTTCGACCGCCGGTCGAAGTTCCTTGAAATCTTTTCAACCACCTATATAGAAAATAAGCAATACAATGAGATTTAGCCCCATAACCTCAATTCGACACCAGGGCCTTCTCGACATCAGAGTACCCAGGTTAGGGCTCAACGTAGAGGTGTGCCACCAAGGAATGCGTATGCAGAGGATGCATCCGAGTCTATTTGATATTAAAGAGCTTTGTAGAATTGCGTTGGAACTATCATATGATTGTGGTTTTCGGGGTTTAAAGTAAAATCTATTTAGTAAGGCAAGCACTAGCAGGGTTGCCAGGTTGGGTTACTATCCCTTGAACCGTCAATTATCGTCCTACGTTATCGATAAGGATTTGGTCAATCACGAGGCATATATTCTTGGCCGTTCCTTAATGTTATATGCACGGGCCATATTATTATCGATAACGTAGTACCCTGACGGTTCAAGGGATAAAGGAGAAGCAGTGCGAGGTGTCATGAGTACACAATATCAATAATCAAATGTAAAGAAGCGTATACTCTGAATGGGATGAACTTGCTGATAAATTAGGAATGGCCTTTCTGAAAGTAATACTTTCAGAACCGCTGGCAATGGCAGTACCTCCAGCAATACGTTGGGTTACGAGGCAAAGCAACCCAAACGAGATAAAGCGTAAGACATTCCGGCTCTGACAAGCTAATGATAGCCTACAGAAGCCAACAAGTCCAAACGTCACCTTTGAATAAGTGTCGAACGGTACAACTCGTGTGTAGATTGGTCTATGAAGAAAAGAGACTATTTATACATGAATGAGTAGACTAGGTCGGTGAACGAGTCGGTGACCGAGTCAAGGGTAAGACGGTAATAAGTAAATCCGATTCAGGTCGACAATAAGAAACCTTCGCATATGTCACAAACTATATCATCAAATAAGACACGGAGCATAGCATTTCTCCCAACTCGCAGCTGCAATAAGTGTCGAACAAAGGCCGTTAGTAAAACAACCAAAATGCCAGCCAAATAGAGCTTGAAGGAAAGCCCAAATCTCAGGTAACGGAAACAGATTATGGGGGCAGAAACCTAGTCGTACGCCCAACCTTCAGCTCACACTTAGTGAAGAATTGAATAGAGCATATGGCGGTGTTATGTGCACTTAGGAGTAGAGAGTGGGGGGGTCGTTGAGGGGTGCAAGAATAGCCATAAAGATTTTCCGTCCCGACGTCGGAATTGCTTTGAAGATTGTAATCCTCCCACGAAGTCTTACAAGACGTTTTTGTCCAAAAAAGCTTTTCTATAAGAACTTATTAATTTTTTCAAGTTCTTGCCTTAATATAAAGACTCATGGTCTAGTGGTATGAGTATGTTGCATCTAACATCCGTGTATATCTATATCTAATATTGGCTAGCGTTCGCTTCACATCTGAGTGATTAGCTTTCAAAGCGCGAAAGGTCCTGGGTTCGATCCCCAGTGGGTCTACACCTTTTTGGCCGTCATCTGCAAATGACGAAGATTTTTTTTTGTGCCTGTGAGGGATAGCTGCGCATCCCTGTGACTGGCCGAGGCGAATCAGAAAACTATCGACTTGGAGAGCCCCTTTTTCAATCACTAAGTGCCTATTTGATAGACTATGCATCGGTTTAGAACTGTGGAAAGGGGTTTTGTTTTGCTTTTCATAGTGGAGGATTGTCGTGCCCCCTGAATAGCCTCTGAGATTATTTGTATTGCAGGGGGTTCTCTAGCTATTTTAGGTCGGGCAGCTTCAGGGATTGTTAGTTTATACGATATAGGAGCATACCATAATTGCATCTTCTCCCAAAGATACCGTTTGATATTAAATCGGTAGGGGGAATATCTGGACATATTACTGCCATATACGCTCGATTACGACTAGGTTGTTAGTCAGATGCTCTGCACGGCTTGATGTTCTCAGCAGCTACAGCAAAGCTGTCGATCGGAAGACCAAGAGATAAAAAGATTGATGGCTCTCTCATTGCAAGAGGCCCTAGAGCCTCGTTATATACACTAAGTAGGTGGCAAAGACTGACGTCGATACTGACGTCGATTTGAAACTGTTACCTCATTGCCACTTGATCGACATTAGGTATAGGTAATAGAAAAGTAATAGAAACAGAATGAAGTCATCAGGTGTAGGCAACTACACCACCCTGGCGCATCCGGTTGAAAGCGCGTGTTGATCATGCTAATCAAAATGCGTAGATTTATACCTTAAAAAGGCAAAAATACGTTAAAGTGGCCGTGTGTATTACTTCAAAGGGTATAAACCCCGCCGTTTGATCACCAAGATCAACATGCACTTTCAACCGGATGCGCCAGGGTGGTGTAGAACAGGAACAGGGTAATCACTAAGATCCGACCTGGATCGACAAAAGCCTACATTGAAACCCTAAGCTATAAAGTCTTTTCCGAAAGTCACTTAGTAGTAATACTTATCACCTGCAATCCAAATAGGTTGTTTGGCCCCTGAATATTAATGTTAAGTCCCTCTTAAACCCAAAACCAATGCAATCCTGGATTAAAATGAAAGTAGTCTTGATAGGCTAGCGAACCAGCTCCCGGCATTCCCGGAAAAGCCTTCTCGGTAGAAACCGGAACATTCCAACTTCACCCTTCTTACCCCATCGCCCAACGCTCCCTAGGTTCCCCCCAGCACGCGCCCAACTCGCGCGAAGTCCAGCATCACAGCAGACCAAGCTCCCGGGATTAGCCTACGCAGTTCTAATGCTCCGCGTATGGGAGCGCTCTGCCGCATCGTTATCTGCACTAAGCTCAGCGGCGCGGTGCAACATGGGCGCAGTGCAATGCGCGCACGTTTGGCAAGGCTGCAGTGCGAAATCGGACGGTTAAGGATCATTAACCCACGGGTGAGGCTCTGATCTACGGGAGAGCGTTACGGGATTAGGCGAGACTTCAGATGATGGTGTGAGGGTCACCTGTTCGCCCCGCACAGAGCTATGTCATATGACACGACCGGAGCTTTGAGCTGCGTATATACGCTGCTGGCACATACAGCGACGACTCTTCAGAGCTTAAGGGCTAATTTCATGAGGGATATTTCGTGAAAAACCTCCACCTGTGCCTGGCATTGTCAAGCGCTTGTGCTGGAATTACCTCACCTCGGATATTTCTATATCGGGAATGTCAAGGACAACCCGCACATATCAAATATAACTCCAACCTTCTCAGTTCTCTAAACCCACCCAAAGACACGCACCGCCGCCACCATAGTCACGATGCTTCAAAACGCACCTCTTCCACCGCGTCACTTCTCCACCGCTGCCCGTGTATATCCCGCACCGCCCCAATTCCATACCTCCAAACCACCAACCACGCCCAACATTCCTAAAGCCGGCGGCCGAGCAGGAAAAATGTACTTACCCCCTTCCCTCATTCCTCGTACCCCCAAACCAATCCTGAACTGCCAAACTAACACGCCCCTCAGCACCGCTCTGGCAGCCTCCCTGGTCGTATTAGGCGTCCTCAGCACGACACCGCTCTCGCCCCTGCACAGCTCGCCTAGCCCCGCCGAGAGCGAGAAGAGCGAGCGCAACGCCGCGTTGATGGACGCGTACGGCGATCGCATGAGCCTAGCGGATATGGAGAAGGCGCTCGAAGCTTATGAAGTACGGTAGCGATGCAGTAGTGAGGTTGGGTTGGAATCTTTTTTGGGGCGGCTGTGCAGGAGGCGGGTTGGGCCGCTGCGGCCTGCGGGCTTGCGGAGCGGGATGGACATGGGGTGGAGTTTGCGTGGCCGTGGGATTTGGGGCGGTTTCGGGTTTCGTGGGATTAGAAGCGCTGAGTGATTAGTGTTGGTGTTGAAGACTGAATAGTGAACGTGTGAAGCAAATGAAGGAACCTCGGAAGTCATGGAAGGATGGAAAGCACGGAGGCATTGCATTACATCGCATTGCACTGCATTGCATGGAAGAGGGAAGGGCAAAAGTATGATCGTGCATAACTCCTCCTAGATTGAGTGCAGGAAGAGTAGCACTGCTCGAAGGCGACCACGTGGATAAAAAAAATATAAGCAGCGTTTCAGTCCACTTAGATCCAGGCCCATGGTACTCACACATTGGCAAACGAAAAGCGATCGTTTGAGAAACTTGGAACGGTTTCAGGCCCGAAACTGCATACTGCAGCATAGCTTCATCTTACCCTAAGATTTCCCCCCACTTCTTGCGCTCTAAGCTGTATTAAACAGACCCAATTCCTTCGTCCCGGTACTATCTAGATCTCGGGTTGCATGTACATACCTAGTAGGCTCCGCAAGTTAATTCCGTCGATCCACGAGGAGATAGACGGGTATGCGGCTCAGATGAGCAAGAAGTGTGTCTTTCGATATGAACTGATGGTCTGAGCACGCCTGATGTGGAGCCAAGGCTTTCCACGTCGCTGACCATCCACACGGAGCATCTCAGGCCACCAGCTTTTCTTTTTCTTCCCGTCCCAACGGTCGAGTAGATAGCTGGGATTTCGGCTTGCTTTTTGAGGGGTCGAATGAAGGGGCAGCGGCAGCTCCCATCGGGGATGAGGGGCAAAGAGCTATCAGTAGCACAGGGCACGAGCTTGGTAGGACATGTGGGCTGCACGAAAGGCATCTTAAGGCTCCTAAGATAGTATTAAGAAAATATTCCATAGCGCGAGCTTCAATCAATTCTGATATTAAAACAAAGAGAATCATTACGGCTACTTTACTAAAGCCTAGATAGATGTCATGAAGAATAGAAGGAATATCGTCACACAAGCCCCAAGAAATTACGTGGGAAATCTAAACCTTTTTCTTTCGTCATACTCCCATCATGCAGCGCCAAACAGCCTCGACCCGCAGCACTTTTCCCCTTCCCACTTGCCCTATGCGTGTATCTTAACCACTATCAGCTCCACCTACTCTAGCCTGCGTCCCCCCTTCCGTCTCTGGGCATTTCGGTTCACTGCCACAAACCACCTCACTAGCACTCATGCACCCCACCACCCCATGCTCATCACTCCGGCACCCACCGACATGCTGAGTCTCTTGCCCTTGTCGTCCAAACTGCCGACCAATTCCTTCTTCCCAACCCACCATGCCTCGAACTCTGCGCCCGAGTCTGCAAACGCACGGTCAGCACGCTTGCACTCCGCCCATTCCGTCTCGACTCTACGAGCGGAATGTCGGAGACGTGGAAGCGAGTCTGTGCGCAAGTAGGATAGCTCGGCAGCATAGTAGGCATTGTGTGGGTTGAGAGGAGTAGTGAAGGCGCGGCGGTGATGATGACTGGTTTGAGCAGCAGTAGTCGGAGGGAGCGATAGGGGAGAGATGGATGCGGTTGGATGGTCGTAGGAGAGGAGAGGAGAAGAGGAGATGGATGAAGTTGGCGATGCTGATATTGGCGAGGAGAAGCCAGAGTCGTGTCGCACGCTGCTGGCGTTGCTTGCAGTGCGCGGTTTGACGATAGTAGTAGCGAACCGATCTCCAAGCTCGGGTCCGCCTACCTGAGATTTCTCCTCGGGCACAGAATTTAGAGACCCGCTCAGATTTTCAAGCCGCTCAAAGCCAGTAAGGACGGCAGCTCCGGCATGCTGCATGGCAGCTAAGCTCGCGAGAAGTTGGGGGGGAAGGCGAGCCCAAAGGTCTTGTGGCATGTACCACGCCGGAAGATGAGCTGGGTTATAGCTGAAAGCATCTCCATCCCGAGGGCATAGAGTCCGGGGAGACTCGATTTTGGGAGTGGACGGAATCGGGGATGTAGCGGAGAAGGAACGACGCACAGATGGGCGGCGCTGGTGATTGGGATTCCTGCTGGTCGGAGAAGCGTAGATGGATTTCCCATGAGAGGGAGACGCAGGAGCGACAGCCATGACCGGTCAGGGGGTAATAATTTTGTCAGAAGTGGAGATGATGGCGGAGACCCAATTAGTGTTGCCTAGGTGATGAGGACGATCGGGGCGTGAGGGCGATCTTGGCGGGCTGCTGCGAGATGAAGAACAGTCGTGGCGGGGGAGTCTTGCGGTAAATGAAGGTTTTAGGAAACTCTATCGCAGCTCCGGGGTGGATAGTAACCTGACACAACTCGCTGGTCAGGATGATCTGACCGAATCGGAGGGCGATGCGTGGACCCGAAAGCCCAAAACCTTTGGAAGAGCGGCTGCAAGCGGGAGGCAGGGCTGGCGTGATACGACAGGCCAATGCGGGGTGGCACTTGGCGGAGTTGAGTCTAGGCCATCTTTCGAGTTTTGATGGTCTTGCAAAGCAGGTACCGGGAGTGTCAGACACAATTGGTCTGTCCGACTTTTTGATGCCGTGGCGAGGATCGGGTTGTCTCGGGTGGGTAAGTCGATCCCGGGAGCGCCACGAGAAGGAATGGCGTTGCAGGATCTACGCTGCAGAATTGATACTTGGTGTTGGGCTAAGATGCCCCGTTGTGTTGTGCAAAAATCCTCTGCTCCTCGTCGCTTGGTTGGGAGGGCCTTTGGTATTGATATACATTTTAGTTTCTACCGGGCATCTGCATTCCGTAAAAACCCTTAGTCTGGGGAGGCTAGAAGCCTGGTCAGTAGTCATATGATAGCGTGATAGGTGGATAAGCAAAAATAGACAAGAGGTGCATCGTTTGACAAACCGCGTGATAGAGGTTGTAAATTCCGTAGTAACACATGTAATTACTTGGCCTCAATGTCCTCATGACGACCCATGCCCCCAAAATGTTTATGCCATTTGTGGGCTTATCTCTCCGAACCACGTCAACCAACCCTTAGGACCTCGTGGGCAAGAAAGGTGCGTTATATTTGTGCCATTGGCATTGCTCCATACACCCATTTGGACAACCGCATAGCATAATCCAAACGCCGAAGACGACACCATGAACACCTACTCAAGTCTAAATAGAGCAAAGTTTTTTAAATTAGTAGCTGCGATGCCACGTGGACGAGTGGTGATAAAGCTTCCGAATGTGCAGAGAAAAGCTTACCTCTCAATCAAGTGTAATCCCGAGGCTGTTTCCACCACCCTACTAACCTCACCGGGTTTGAGTGCAAATGAAGCATCTTCAAACTCCTTTTGCATATCGCCTCTACCGAAGAAGCCCCTATCACGAGTTCGTTAGTGAGTGCTGCCCAACCTATATCAATATATGCCAGACCCGCTGGCGCTGGCCCAACTTACAGGTCACCTCTCTTCCGCGCACTACTGCAGTCAGATTCGGTAATGGCAAGGTCTCCCAAACTTGTCGTTCCCGCTCGAATCCGCGCTTCGTGAGCCAGAATAATGCTCATGGCCTCTTCTTTGGAGCGGGTGATTTTAGCCTCACGCCAACTAGCAGGTCGACGACTGCCGTAATGCTTTATCAATAAGTGTGCGCATCGAATTTTTCCATCATGGTTACCGGGGCCTTCCGCATTCAGGCCTTTAGAGCTATGAAATTTCGCCATGTAGACCTTCAGCTTCTCTGGATCTGTATCTGCTGGGGGTTCCCATCTCGACTCTTTGGTCCCAGGGCAGAAGTAGTATGGTAGGTTCTTCGTATTTGAGCGGCGGACTTCCCAGCCTGATGGAAGACCTGATTCCTCCTGCGACAAGAGATGTGAGTCAACAATTGATGACTGGAGCGGCAAGTAGACGATACTAATCGGAAAAAGGTGTAGGGACGTACCATTATAGCTATGCGATTTCTTTCGTCGGGGAAGGGGACAGGTGTAGAAAGGACTCTTCGATGAGATAGTGGTGCAATGAAGCCGTAACCGCGGCGACCTGACTAGCGGTGGAACTCGAGCTGTCAAATACTCGTGGGACGGTTCGCCGCCGTGAGCCTCGTCTGTGCTCGCGGGGTGTTGAGCGGCACGAGTGGCACTTCCGCTGCCCAGGTGATTAGTTACGCGCCAATGGTGGATGAGTCAGGTGTCGTAATGAATTCTGGTTGGGGCTGCTAGCGCCAAATGACTCTGAAGCCATTCACAGCCTCTTCAAGAAGCTGTCTCACGCGCATCGTCCTCTTAGTTTCTTCAGTTTCTCAGCACCGACTCCCAACCTCTTTAATACGACAAGTGTAGGCCCGCATTCCCAAACGCTAACCTCTGCTGCTACCCGCCAACCCCGCACCCTCCACACTCATCGCAACACCAAGCACTCGTCACTCCCCATTCAGCAGCCGTAAAGTATGTCAGCATCACCAGAAGCCTCTGAGACTGTGGCAGAAGCGGCACCCAAGAAGATTCTGTTTCGCTTCTGTTCAGAATGGTAAGTCAACCGCGTCATTCCATCTTTATGCGCATTTACTAATTAAACTCTCCAAAACAGTTCCAACCTCCTCTTCCCTAAAGAAGACAAGGAAAACAGTCAGCTGCTCTTCGCATGCCGCACTTGCTCTTTTACAGAGCCCGCCCCGTCTGCCTGTGTTATGCGCCATGAGATAGCATCGACGGTTGGAGACACCGCCGGCATCACCCAGGACGTCGGCCAGGACCCAACGGTTGGTCTTTCCGACTCTCTTTCCGATACATCTCTTTCCGGCCCCCTTCCCGACTTTTGTACAATGTGTGGACAGGAGATCTTCTGCGAGATATGCGGCCAGGAGACAGAAAATGGCTTCTACATCGAAGCTGACGACGAAGAGTCTGCTCTTTATGGTCCCATTACTCGCTCCTCCACTCTACATCACAGTTCAACCCCTCAATAAGAGGAGAACAAGCACTTTTCAAAGACCTGAGCATGCTCGCACGTTGTTTCGTCGCTTGTTGCGCTCATCTTTGAGCTATGCTTGGCTAACTTATATCGTCTTTTCTTGCGTATAGCTGCCCAGGATTCAAAAACCCTGTCCAACTTGTGGCGAGAACGAGGCGGTTTTCTTCCAATCACAGCAGCGGACTGCTGAAACAGGAATGGTGAGAGCTCACCTGTTTCCTTTCTTATATTCATTCAAGCATTGTTAACTCACGCTATGGCTATCAGAAACTCTACTACGTGTGTTGCGCCTGCGGAAATGTTTGGCAATAGGCAAGCCTAAAGTATCCTTAACGTTCAGCATCTCTGGCGCAAACGGTCTAATATGGAATATATGGCATTGAGACGGAGTTTGGGGTTCATTATGATTAATTTTATTGCTTGGTGCCCTGGCGATTTTGGGTCTTGATACCCATAGACATGCTATACAAGAGCATAATACAACCTATTTCTACAGTTGAGCATTTCCCATAAAGATTTCCACGCCTATAAATACATCGGTGCCAATGACAAAATCTTGGACCACTTCTTATCCCGTAACTCCGATGCAACAATACCGTTCAACCTGGAACCAATGGGTTCCCCCGCCTTATTTATCAACACACATGCATTGTCGTCAAATTTCACCACGCTTCCGTCTGGCCGTTGGTATTTTTTCGCGGTCCGAACAACAACAGCATGCCGTATATCACCTCGCCGTACTTTGTGCGCTGCGCCGATAGAAACGCTGCCTCCTGGACCAGACTCAGGTCCAAAATTACGCTGTTTCTGAACTACCACTACTATGCGGTCTCCTAGAGGTGGTGTGTTAATGAAAGGCCGAGTTTATAATGGAGCACAGGTGCCAAGGGGAATGGTAGGATAGAAGTCTCGACAGTTTTTGCAGTTGAAATTAGGCATGGCCACGCACCAACTTTGGCGGGCCTCTTTGATCGCAAAACATTTACGCACTCGACTATTGCGGCGCCGGAGTTGTCGATGCAATTGATGAGGGTCTAGCTCAGTCCTAGTCAGTTGACCGATTTTTGTCACACAGCCCTGTATAAATGGACCTCATACCTTGAGCTGTATCATTCTGCTAGACTACCACAACTCAAGTTGCTAAAGCCCTCCTGACCTTCGGCCCCTTACAGTGGTGGTGCTGTTTGCTTGTTCGCTGTCGTCTCTGCGAAGGGTGAGGCGGAAATGGAAGATTCCGCGAGTTGTTCTGCGGGTGAAAAATCCCAGCCGCGCCTCCTCCGCGCCTCGCCTCGAATCGCGCCCCCAGAACAAATCCTCGAGCCAGGGTGTTCGCCGCCCGTCCGCGACTCAGCCTGCGTCTCACGCATTCCCTTCACCGCGTCAATTCAGCATTTCAGCTGTGCATAAAACAGCAACAGTCGCTCTTTCGCCACGTCTCTCTTTGTGTTTTTCTTTTAGGTTTTTCTCTCTGCATGGCGTTCTGTTTTCTTCCACAACCCTTGTAAACCTCGTTTCCTCTCCTACGTCACCCCCAACCTCCCCCTTTTGCGCCCAAAGGAACAGATTGTCAGACCTTCGCCTTGTCGACCAGCGAAGTATAGCGGTTTCCTTGTATTCTCATGGTCCACAAAATCGCCGAAGAGACCATGACTTTGAGAGAAACCCTTGCCAAAAAGGGCGGCTTGACCTTCTCGCAACTTGCTTCATATGACGACCTAATCACTGATGCGCTTGTTGACCGAGTGAGTCAATCTCACATCCTCGAGGGTCGCTCCCGACAGAAACCCATGCGCGGTCACTTACGCTGACTCTACTCTTCTTGACGCAGGTGTATTACTGGACCACTATTCGCAAGAATCGCGCGCGCTATTCAGCTTCGCGCGGCATTCACGAAGAGGAGATAGCGGATATTGTTCGAAAGACCGTCATTATCGAAAAAAATGCGGCGAAAGCAGTTACGCAGCTACTCCAGCTGCAGGGATTGCGCAACTACGTACAGCGGCTTTCGACTGCTGACGAGAAAGAACACTTCCAACGCCATTTGCGCAAGTACGTGAACATGTATATGCCAGATTGTCCTTTTGAAGTCACTACTACGAACCGTTATACGATTACTACACATGAAGCGTCTGTCACGGCAAGAAAAGAGATCAGGAAGGGAGAAGAGATTAAATACCTCAGTGGCATCCAGGTTGCCATGACCGAAGAAGAAGAAGAAAATTTAGATCTCACAAGACGCGACTTCAGTATTGTTGTATCTAGCCGCAAGAAGACTCGATCGCTATTCTTGGGGCCTGCGCGATTTGCGAATCATGATTGCGACGCCAATGCAAGGTTATCTACAAAAGGACCACACGGGATGCAGATCGTTTCAGTCAAGAACATTGAGATTGGTGAGGAAATAACAGTGTCATATGGCGAAGGCTATTTCGGTGATGATAATGAAGAATGTCTCTGTGCATCATGCGAAAAGCAACAGATTAATGGCTGGGTGCCTATGAGCGAGAAGACCGGGAGCGAAGACGGCACGCCTGTGCCTGAAGAAGCTCTACAGGACGGCCCATATTCATTTAGGAAAAAGAGGAAATATATCTCAGAAAGTGAAAATCCGTCGCGGCCTTCGTCGCCATCGTCGCCAGACCAACGGAAACGGCAGCGGGTTAATGAAGCTCAAGTTGCGCCTTCGTCACTTTCAGTCGAATCAAGACGACTAGGACGACCCGGACGGCTGACAAGTATTAAGAAGGAGCGCAGTACATCCTCACTCAGACAAGAAATACCTCTATCGAGCATCGAAGACCCTACAGTAAATGTATCACCAACTGCAACGGCGACAAGAGAGATAAGAAACCAACAACGCGACGGACTTCTTACTGTCACATTAGAGGAAGCAGAAATATCGCGATCTACTTCTCCTTTTTCATCTACTGCTGACGGATCACCTCAATCAATTCCATCAACTGAGGCAACCTCGGTTGACGGGGACACCACTATGACAGGTGCACAACAGATAACCAAAAAAGAACTCACCTGTATGGTAACAGATACCACAAGCGAGGTCTCAACAATAACCGTAGTCAATCCAGCAATTACGTCTCTTGTCGATGACGCTTCCTCGGATATCTCTGAATTATCTTCTAGTTACGAGCTGGATGACGTGCTCCGTCAAGTTGTCGCTCGCAAGCGATCTAGAACACCCCCAGTCTCTCGCACGACACGCTCTCAAAGCCGCAGATCAGAGACCCTTTGCAACGTCACCCCAATTGCGCTTGACTCCATTGAGTCGGGCACGTCAGCCTATCAGCGACGCCCAGGTGACTACACCCTAACTCCGCTTCTACTCTCCGCGAAATACAGTCGCTGGGTGGCTTGTCGCACATGCGAGGCCGACTTCGTGCAGGAAGATGCGTATCTTACTCGCAGCGAGTGTCCGCGCTGTGAGCGGCACTCAAAACTCTATGGATACGCGTGGCCAAAGACTGATAAGGAGGGCAAACATGATAAGGAAGAGCGGATCCTGGATCACAGAACTATTCATCGTTTCGTCGAACCAGAAGAGGAGAGAAGCATTCGAAAGGGCAAGCGCGCGTTGAGAGAGCAGTTGCTGCTGAAGCGCGAGACAGAAGAAAGGGAGAGGGAACGCACTATGAGCATGGAGGTTGAGAGCCCAGGGCAAAGGTCCAGCAAGCGGAGGGGGAGGATGACAATGTGAGAGGCTCATATAGGTACTTTACTGGTGTTTAATAGAGGAATATTGGGACGGAATGGAACAGAATCTTTAGGCGAGATTTCTCTATTTGCCTCATTAGGCTATGGCTCGAATTATCTGCGGGTCTCTTTTTCACGTGTAATGCATGTCTGGGCTGGCGTTAGTAGTGTTGATTCGTCATCATCGGCACTTCAAATAGTGCTTCAAGCGTGACGGCATGGGCGTTTCATGCCTGTCACTGGGTTTCATACTGCGAACCCCGTCATTTTATCTTACGCCTTTGTATTTTTAGAACTACATAATGCGCATTAGAAATATTTCGAAAATTTAATTGTTCTGCGCTATCTCGTTCTGCGACGAATGAGCAATGAGTGTTAAAATAGGTCGCCAATCCCCTAAATGATACGCGTACACCCCCAATTGATACGCATACACCCCTATGCAAACAAGCTTAGATCCTTCCACTTTAAGTTAGAATATCACGTGTGTTTGACTTGTTTATCCCTTAACCCGTTAAAATTCGTCCAACGATTACAGCTTTGTTCACGACCAGCTTCCACCCCCCCTCCAGGGGAGCTGCGATTTTTATACGCCATTTAATTTCGCTTGATCGCCACCAACTGTACCTAGCAATCGTAGCGAACGCCCATGCTTGGCTATAAGAACTTCAAGCTGTTTACGCTCCACAGTAACTATCATCATCTTTGTCAAATATCGTGAGGTTTCCACCCCTACGATAATAACAAATTTGAGCGCTGTATTCACGTTTTGGCAGCTGTTGTAAGTCCACAACGTAGGCGTAGGCGTAGGCAAAAGGGGAAGGAAAGAAACTTCAACAAGTCGTTGAAAGGGAGGAGTCGACAGTTCTCCCAGACAACCAAAGTGGCCCTTGCGTTCAGCCGTAGGCGTTCGCTACAATTACTATGTACAGTTGGTGGCGATCAAGCGAAATTAAATGGCGTACAAAAATCGCAGCTCCCCTGGAGGGGGGGTGGAAGCTGGTCGTGAACAAAGCTGTATAACCCTTAACCCGTCAGAGTCTTACACTAAGGTCGCTTAAGTTTGCGATTGGATTTCATTGGGTGTCTTTCGCTAATCCAGATACTTTAATTGGCTGATAATCGTTGGACGAATTTTAACGGGTTAAGGGATACCTAAATCGCGAAAATCGAAGTGTGTAGTACCTTCAAGATCGTCCTATGTTGACTGGTAGGACTACGGAGTGCTCTACGAGGCGCTGCAAGAACTAGATTGGGTGCTGCTGCCTCTATTTGATGTCTGTGGATCGCCTCTACGGACACGCACGCGCCCGCGCCCGCCCGCGGGTAGTGCAGTATTTCGCCCGAATGCTGAGGGCTCCCGCTGAGTAGGGTTATTAATGCGATTCGCGACCGCGATGACGTTCTACTATTGCAGACTCTTGGATAAGGGTAAGGCAAATGCGAGGTGTTGATTTAGGTATGGCGCGTGGTGTTTTTCGTGATTGAAGTTAAACACACGTGATATTCTAACTTGAAGTGGAAGGATCTAAGCTTATTTGCGTAGGGGGCGTATGCGTATCAATGGTTAGTGGCGACCTCATACAAGGGGGTAACCTGAGCGAGCTGCCGCCCTCCCTGCTAGTGCTTCTTGCTAGTGCTTATATTACCACATCGCCACATTGAAACGATTGCTTATTTAGTATTAATACGTCGTTGGACCCCCATCTGCAATACAAGGCTCTCTCCCCCTGTTGTTTTATATTATCTTTCTATTCTGGTGGCTTCTGTATGCATTTTTAATACGAAGAGCTATACTTTACTTGGCCTAAACCCACACCAGCGCTAGCAGGGAGGGCGGCAGCCCGCTCAGGTTACCCCCTTGTACAAGGGTGTAGCCGGAGCGGGTCGGCCATCCTCCCTACTAGCGGTGGCGATGTGCCACCTACTGCCCACGCCTTCACGCTAACGGATCAAATCCGGGCCATGTATAGCCTGTACGCCTTTCCTCATGCTGCTGACTACTCTTTCTACTATACACTGACTTCAACATATAAGTAAAAAGGTATACCTCTAACATTGTGGGCGCCTCGTGAATTATTCAACTGAAATATCCTGCCTCGTAGCTATCAATTTTCCTGCACCTCCTGCATCTCCTGCATTAGAGACGAGTAGTGTCATGCGCATGAGATAGTCGTCGGATGCTCCGGGCCAAGCCCCTGTTCGTATCCGCTGCTTGCTCCTTCATATAGTGCTAAAGCAGCCTCGTATTGTTGCCGTTGATGAAAAAGAAAAGCGAGGCAATATACGGTTGTCAACGTGGCGGGGTGCTCTTCCCCCAGCGCCTTCTCAGATCCCTCCAGCACTCATCGGAACATCTCCTCTACCGCCTCGTACTTCCCCTGATACTGCAGCACCAACGTCAGGCTGCTCGCGCTGGTCAATGTGTCGGGATGCTCTTTCCCCAGCGCCTTCTCAGATCCCTCTAGCGCCCGCCGGTCCATCTCCTCCACCGTCTTGTACTTGCCGAGCAGTAGTTTCACCACCTGCTCGTAGCCTCTAGCCGAAGCTATCTGAAGTGCGTTGCCGTACTTTTCGACCTGCGCATTGACGTTGATGCCCATGTCGACTAGCAGCTTCACTATCAGCTCGGAGCCTCCCTCCGAAGCCGCGCAGAGTGCGTTACCGTACTCCCCACCTTGCGCGTTGACATCAGCGCCCTTGTTGACCAGCAGCTTTACCACCTGCTCGTAGCCTTCAGCTGAAGCCGCGTAGAGTGCGTTGCCGTAGTGTCCACACTGCGCGTTGACCTTGGCTCCATTCTCAAGAAGCAGCTTCACTACCCGACATGAAGCTGCCTGGAGTGCGTTACCGTGGAATCTAATCCGTAACAGTAGTTATCCAATCATCAGATAACCCAGTAGCCCAGGAATATGCGTTACGTGGTTCGGAGAGTATCTTATTCTCCCACAGCCGGCAAGCGACGTGCTTTCTCAGACTCAACGATTTCCAAGACCAATCCGATACTCCGCCGTCCTTCCTGTGAGATTGGCGACTACACGATAACCATCTCTTTCCGTTTGCGCAGAAAGTCCCATCTTTATGATTAGCAAAGACAGCATGGGTGAAGACGTCCTCCATTTGAACTAAGTAAGAGCCGGTAAAGTCAAATGGCGGCCGTGACGGAGTCCAGTCATCTGGCAGTCCACAGTAAGCACAAACGGGAGGATCTTCTCCAATCTGAAATGACTGCCGTCTTTCAACTGTCCATTTTGGTGGCCACGATTTCAGAATTTCCTGGTACTTTCGTTCCAAATACATAGCGTCAAGGACTATGCCGTTGATCCGATCGTCCTTTAGGAATACCTCATACGGTTGCAATCCCGCGGAATGCAGTGCATCGCACCAAAGCATCCATGCGCTCGGCGAAAGAGCTAGGTCAGATGGCGTGTGACCGTTTTCATCCACCGCATTTGGGTTGCACCTTGACAAAAGAAGCTTCACCAAAAGGGACTTGATAGGTTGGAAGAGCTCTTGCTGTGTATGAGCTTTGTTGCAAGCGGAAGTTGTGCGGAGAATATAGTGTAAAATTCCAGCATCTCCATGGTCTACTGCCGAAGGAACTGCCCTGAACTGAAGCAGCATGTTTGCGATCTCAACAAAGTCGCTTCTCTTTACGCTTTCTACTGATGCAAGTAATGCCGTTCTACCAAACCCGTCGGTTTCTTCTAGGTCACAGCCGTAGGCAAGGAGGTGGCGTATAGGGAGAAACAGGAATGTATCGGTGGCTGTATCAGGGAAGATACCCATTGCTTCCTGAACGGCTGGAGTGAAGCATTCCCCAACACTGTGACCTAAATCGGTAAAATGCTCAAGTGTCACTCCGGTGTCAGCTCCGCAGTGCCGAATGAAGAGACGAAGGGCGAAGTCGGCAACAGATCGGCAGAGATAGGTAGACGGATGAGCTGAAAAGCGTTCAGAGAAGCCGTATATTTGATCGAGGAAACAGCAGAGTGCAGATTTTCCAGCACTGTTTGCATCGTCAGTCAGCGTTTGGCATGTGGTCAAGATCTTACCTGTCACAATCCATGGGGTTTGCACCTTCTAGAAGCAACGTTTCACAAATTTCGTATTGGCGTTCCAGAAGCGCAATCTTCTTGAATTCAGCACCAAATGTGTAGAAAAGAATAAACGGTCACTCACCATGAGCAGGGAGTCTCCATCCTCATCTCTGTCATTCGGATGGACTCGACGAGTTGTCAGAAGGTGACAAACTGCTTGCAAGTCACCCCGCCGTATATGTTCTAAGGCTTCTGAGCCTTCGGGGAGAACCTGGAAAGTTGAAAGAGATCGAGCCAATGTTTGTGACTGCCGGCCCCTCAAGCATGCCGCGAAGAATCCTTGAAGATTGGACTGCATATGACGAGCTGGCACAAACAGAAGGCGCGCACTGAGCATCTTTCCGCTTTGTCGATGAATAACGAAAAACAGACGCACACTTCCAATTGGAAGGCTCACGTCAATGGAGTTGTTCCTGACTGCTGCCTTTCGTTTTCGAGAGATGGACATGAACTTCCGGCCAATGTCTTGCTGCATGTCAATGGTCGGAACATTGGCCGTGGCTAGACTTTCCGCTCTAAAATTTACGGCACTTGTTCTGGAGAGTGGTTTTCTTCTCCTTTTGCTTCGAATTTGAGCGGCTGAGGCCGACTGAACGTCAGCCCAGATGTCATCAAACTGTTCTTGAAGCCATCGTGCATTGGAGAATCCAGCCGCAGTTGCTGTATCGGGAGCCGAATAGGCCTTGTACAAATCTTTAAGGAACCGGAAGATATGCGAAACAGCAATGGATGCGTCTGCAGCAGAGCCGAGGATCACGGTGATACCCGCGTTTTTACCTCTTTCGATGCCCATGTTGAAAGCATTTAAGGCTTCAACGATGTCTGAAAGCTGGCCCTGCATCCTTTGTTGGGTTGCAGCCAGTGTAGCCAAGCCTTCATCCAACCCATCCGAGCGACTAAGTGGGTTGTCTAACCGTCAGATACCAGTCAGCGTTCCATCTTTACAAGGGCGCCTGGTATAAATGAACCAACATTGTATACTTACTAACCTGTGGGGACATTTCAGTAGGAAGCAGCCTTGGGCGATTGACACTTAAACACTTGCCGATCTCTTCTCGAAGCCGACGGAATGCATTCTTCATCCCCTCGCCATAGATGAGGGGCATGTGAATGTCGAAAATGCCCAGAAGAGAGTAAGCCTTGTCCTCTTCGCGTTTCGTCTCGCGTCTTTCTGCCCATGACATTCGCTTATTAAAACTAAACTGAGATAAAGGGCTTCCTTGAAGAGCTTGAGGAGAAATTCTTGTAATATCGTGAATTTCTTGCATAAGTGAAACTTTATCCCCAAGTCGTTCGCCCTCCGCAGAAAAGAATTCCATATATGTTGGAGTAAGAAGCTTTTGAAGTGTTTATCCCCGAGTAAACCATCTACTCTGCTGGAAGGCTGGTTTCTATGTCTGCTGAGAGGACAGGTTGGTTCCGAGAAGCGCTGTCCGCTACATGCTGGACAAAGAACATGTCCGTCTGCGTAGAAAGCCGGGCGAGTCGACTCTGTATATTCTCGGGGAGCTCAGTGGCCACAATGTTGTACTTGCCGGCCTTCCAGGCAGCCAGGGGAAAGGTGCGGCAGCGGCAGTCGCAAAGGATATGGCGCGTACATTTCCATCGATCGAGTTACGATTGATGGTGGGTATCGGAGGAGGCGTGCCGAGCAAAACGAATGACATCCGCTTGGGCGACGTGGTCGTCAGTATGCCCGACGGCCAGCATGGCGGCGTGGTCCAGTACGACCTAGGCAAGAATACTGAGGAAGGCTTCGTCATGAAGGGATTTCTCTGGCCGCCGCCAGAGATTTTGAGAAGTGCTGTCGGCATTATGCGGTCCGACCACAGGATTTCCAAAAACAAAATCCCCGAGTTCTTGTTGACCATGTTCCAGAAAAGTAATGATCTTCAGATCCCCTACCAACGGCCTCCTGCAGAGTTGGATGAGCTCTTCGAATCAGGATATCGCCATATCCGCAATCAAGCCACATGTGGGCAATGTAACAAGACAAAATTGGTTCAGCGGACCCCACGTGAGCCCATTCCCAAGATTCATTACGGACTGATTGCCTCTGGGGATCAAGTTATGAGGAGCGCCACGAACGCGGCTGAAATTGACGGGAGAGTGGTAGGCGATATCATGTGTTTTGAGATGGAAGCGGCTGGTATCACGACTGAGTATTCATGTATCGCCATCCGGGGCATCTCTGATTACGCAGACTCTCACAAGAACGATGCTTGGCAGCATTATGCTGCTGCTGCGGCTGCCGGATGTGCCAAGGAGCTCCTTTCCTATGTGGACCCGCCAGAGCCTTCCATCACAACAGCAGCCCTCGGTCAGCATGGATCTGACTCGTCCACCGGCACCCATGGACTAGTTACTCAACATATCTTTCGCGGACAAGGAGTTCAAAGCTCGGGCTCTGGCAATTTCTCTGTAGGGAACGACTTGAACATCAGCAGTCGCTGATTAAGCAAGTGAGCATTCTTGCCCTGAGGAAGGTAATTCTGATTCAGCATGGCAGTATTGACGCAATAGCGAGACCTTTTCACTATACATCTGAAATTCTGGCAATCTGTCCGCCAACCATTTTGTGACCTTCCCGGCCTTCTCTAAGGATCTCTCTCTTGCGTTCCTTTCTCCTATCTCTTGTAATTAGGGCACACCATCTTCCGCATCGTGTTTACCTAAGATACGAATAGCTGACAGTATGAATGAAGTTCCCTATATTTTTGATAAGATCTTAAACTGATATTTCTCCTTTCTTTACTTTGCTGTCTTCAGTATTCCTGGTTTACAGTATCCCTGCACAGTACGCTCCCTAGCACCCCTTGCAATTTTGAGATCCCAGAGCCGCGCGCATAAAACGCGGTGTTCTAATAATAAATTTCTAACCCATCCTAGAGATCTTCAAGGGTTGATAAACAATCCTGTCCTTATCCACTAAACGATCTGGAAAATGCTTTAGCATATCCACATTTCCGCACAGAAAACTTTCCCTGAATATCTTTTGGGCACTCTTCCCTGCACTTAGCCCTGAGATACTCTCCTCAAGAATTACTGAGGAGTCTATGTCACGAAATGATGATAGATGATCTAGAAGCTCCAAAAATGGGAGCAAGTTTGAAAGAGTAGGATGTGACCCTCTCAATCAAAATTGAATCTCACCGGCGGAAGCAGTATTTAGGTTCTAATAAATTCCCTCAAACCTATTTTTAAAGCGTAAACCTTAATCTCACTCCAAAGAAATCTGATTCATAAGAGTAAGAGTAAATACGTTGAATTCATGAGTTCGTAGAAAGTCTCACCCACTTCTCCGCCGCTTCTGTCTGTCCCAAGCACACGCTTCCGTCAATAGCCTCTTTCGGCATGTACAAGAAATATTCTCTACCGCCATATACGGCCTCTTATACATCTCCTCACATATGTACTTCTCCAGTTTGCGCTGAAAGTGTCTCTTCGCTTGATCTTCATCCGCACCAGCGATTGACAACCGGAAGTTGACGCCGGACAGCTTCGCAACGTGCTGCAAGAAGTTTTCAGTGTTTCCCGAGTGTTTCGAGAGACTGCGAGGCTGGCATAATGCCGTATCATTGAACACAGCCGCCGGACCCTCGCACCACGGTGCCTGATCCCAAAATTTCCTATCCACCATCAACTCAAAATCGTGCAGTCCCGAAGCCGCGCGAATCAGAATGTTAAAAATCTTCTTCCAAGCCAGTAAGCTCGTCCTCGGCGTTGACGGCGGCGTCGTCGACGAAGACGACACGGCCGCGCAGCCCATAAACGGTATTGTCTCTCCTGTTGTAAACCGCATCGAAATCCTGGACATCATCTTCAGCTTGCGGAAATGGTCGTGCAGGAACGCAAGGGTGCTGTCAGCCGTGCCGCGAAACTGGAACTCGCGGCCGTACAGGATCTTTGACGCCTCGCGATGGACCTGCTTATTGGCAAGCAGCAGGTTGAGCTCCGTCCCCAGGCGGTGGCGCTGGGGCGAGAGCACGATGTAGCTAGTTCTACGCGTGTCGCCTATAGAGGCGATTGATACGTCGTATTCAGTCCTGCGCAGCATTGTTGAAGGTAAGGAGCCGATTGCCCAGTCGCTAACTATCAGTGGCTCTGGCGTGAGCGCAAGTTGGTAGATGTGGTTGCGGACTTCATCGGGGAGGCTCAGGAAGGGAAAGGACTTGGTTGGCGCTTTGCTAGAGGATTTCGATGCTGAACCGGTGTGGACTTTGTTGTTCCGGGGATGATTGCTCCTCTCTCGTCCGGCGGCAGCATCGTTTAGCGCTCTCCGTTGCGCCAGGTATTCCTTTGGATATCCCCGCGTATAAACAGAAATCGCTTCCACAATATCGTTATAGTCATCGAACCAGCCTGAGTCCATCACAGAGCCAGCAATGAGCGCTTCCTGCAGTATCCCCGATACATCTCGAGGCGCGCAGCCGCAAAGCCGTTCTTCGATTTCGGCAGGTAGGCTACCTCCAGACCTACCGGAGCCATACAGTAGCTGAGCGTGGATCCTATGGTAGAACTCATCAATTCGCCAATGCGCAACGTTTGCAATGTCCTCGGACGTCTTAATTTCGGGTGTTGAGGAGATGGCGTGGTTTATCCAATTCGACGGCATAGTGGTAAGAGCAGGTCGGAGGATTGACTGGGAACTTTATAGCTTGGGATACCCTCATATATATATATTTCTCTCTGTATCAAATTGGAAGCTCCTGGAAACTAGCATTGGTGCAGACTTCCCCGCTTCGTGACCTGAGACGTGGATCCAATTTTAGGCTGTGGAACTGGACGCGGCGCAGCTATGTTTTATTAACCGACAGAGAGCAATGTGCAGCTTAACTTCAGACACTGCATAGCATACATTTTCCAATCTCGGTGTCTACGCATAAAATATTATAATCTTAATTTTACTTAAATCGCGGACTCCGCGTAACTTTTAGCTTATCTCATAAATTAGACGCTTCGCAGTCTGAGACTCGGTGAGTGTAGCCGAAAGCTCCACCAGTGTTAAAATACTTCATGTTGCAAAATCTTAAACTTTAGCCCTAACACTCACGCCTGATGAGGTTTTAATATAAAATTCTTTATTAATATATTAATAAAGCTATACTTTAATTATATAAGGGAACGTTCGGTTGCAATCTGGAGGCCTCAGATTCAGTTCAGAATAGAGTTGATCTGGAGCTCCAATCTGATTCTGAGGCGACTGTTCGGTTGACTTCAGCCACAAAATTTTGATGTTCCTCTAACCGCCCAAAAAACGCGCTAAAAGTTACTAAAAAATTGGCAACTTTGCCATATATAGAATCTGAACTGAGGTCTTGGTGTCAGTTCAAATCAGGAGCCCGAAGCTCCTCATTTGAACTCCAGATTGAATCTGAAGGCTTCAGATTGCACACGTCCGTGCAACCCGTAGAGCCACAGACGCGTGTCAAATCGGGAAGGAGCGCGTTCTTTCTGCCGGACTTTCGGTTCAGATTCAAAAGCGTCAGATTGCAACCGAACGTTCCCTAATATTATAACTATACCCTACCCAACATTCGGTTTCGCTAAGCTCACCAGGTTGTAAGCTCGACCCTTTTACTTGGCACGATCGGCGGCATCGAACACGTGAGCCGAGCTTTTAGCTAGGTGAGCTTAACTGTGATACACTCGGTGAGGATTTGAGTGATTTGTCTCAACTCCATCATAGAGGGGCCAATAAACCCTTCTAAAACAAAACACCCAACAGGTGCTATGCACCGTCACCTCTACTTTCTAGCGATACCGAAAGGGAGCAGGATCCACGGTAATGAGTTCAACAGTGGTTAGTAGCTGATGGCCTTAATCTGGATCTCTTATTGCATTTTAGGCTAACTAGCTCTACATTCTTGCGACGGCTCATATTTAGACTTAAGATCATTAAAGAATATTGCTGAGTTTGGTGACGATATATGGTGGAATTTTAACTATCATTCCCAAGTTGTGCTTTACCAGAAGACACAAAATCAATCTAATTAAGACCGCCATACCACCAGCTCACCGCGCTCTCTTCGGATCTCCCAGGAGACTACATCCCCAGGCTTAGAACTCCAATATAATAACGCAGCTCAAAGAAGATACCTTCACACAAGCAGTATATCACTGCATCTACTCAAGAGACCAGAAAAAAAAGTATCGAGGTGCAATTCATCAACCCGCACCCTCCCCGCTCTAAAAGGCCCTTCCAGTACAGAGCCCTTCCAGCACAAAACCCCATCCCAAACCCAAACTCAAACCCCCAAACACCAGACCCGCCCAAATGCACCCAGATGCCGCACTAAAAAATCGCTTCCCCACTTTTCTTTATAAAAAAAAAGGTAAAAAGGCGCAAAAATACTAAAAAATATAACTACTACAAGAACCTCCCCTCTTACCTTCCCCCAATCACACCCTCACCTCGGAAACAATATACGGCCCGATAACCCTGACGGCTTTCGCCAGCACGGCGCCGCCGCCCACGACCGCGACCCACGGCTTCTGCACAGCGGGCGCGGCGACCACGCACAGCCAGATGGCGTAGAAGGCGACGGCGAAGAAGTGGTAGAAGAGCACGAAGGGCTGTTGGATGATGCCCGCTAGTAGGCCGACGGGGCCGTCGATGCAAGCGCCGCCGAGCTGGAAGTAGCGGAAGCAGCCGAGCTGGAGGGTTTTCAGGTGGGCGTCTGGGGTGGAGCGTTAGCAGGAGATTCGGGGGGAAGGGGAGTTGCTGGCGGGTTGGGCTGGTTTACGAGAGAAGAAAGAGGGGATTGTGTGGAATAGGGGAGGAGGGATGGACGGAAGGATGGATGGAGGTAGATAGTAGAAATCGAGGCCAACATACCATCCGCCGCAAACAGACTATACAGCGCCATGGCAAGAATATTAATAACCGCCGCGCCATTCTTCCTCCGCCAATGAAACGTCCGCATCTGCCGCGCCACCGCCTTCGTGTCCTCCAGCGCCGGCACGCGCTGCGGCGCCAGCAGCTTCGACAGCAGCATCACGTCGCTGAACCCGACCGTCATCCCGCCGCCCGTCAGCGGATGCCGCATGTTCATCGCGTCGCCCAGCAGGATCAGCCCCGGCGTGCGCTGCGTCGACGGCGGCAGGAACGAGTTCGGCATGCTGCGGAACTGGCCCTGCGCTATGGCGGCTGCGAAGCTGGGACGTACGCAGGCGGGGAGGGCTGGGAGGACTACGTTTTGGAGGTGGTTCTTCACGCCCCCTGCTGAGGGCGCCGCCGAGGGTAGGTGGTCGGGGATGTCGATGAGCGCGCGGGTTTCGTGCGTGCCGATTTGGTAGAGCAGGATTGGGGGACCGGAGGACAGGATCACGTGTCCGTGGTTGGGCATGGGTAGGTCGGCGTCGATGAGCTCTAGGCCCCAGAATTTGGAGCGCACTTGCGGTGTATGGGGGGAGCATGTCTTGCGGAATTTGGAGGCGTAGCCGTCGGCGATAAGGGTGAGGGCGCCGAAGTACTATTGAATATATCAGAATTTGCTTAATAGGATTTAAAGGGCTGGCGTGAATTAAAAAAAAAGTTGCTGGTGGATTCGAATTTGGGTATATTGAAATTCGAATGAAACGATGGATTTTATAACTAAACCACCAACGCCTGTTGTGCTCGAGTCATAGGTAACGCAAGGCTGAGGAGCAACAGGCGTTGGTAAAACCCACCCTTGGCATTCAAGTTCCGGAGTCAAGCAAAGGTTCATAATAACGAAAGGAAATAGAACGACAGCTCCATAGAAGCTCCAACAACACAAAAAAACAACTCACATAGTCCTTCTCCTTCCTCACCTCACACTCCACTCCCAACACCTGTCCCGTCCACCCATTCTTAACCACATCCGTAACCGTTGTCTCCACAACCGTAACATTCGGCGTCTTCATCGCCGCAGCCCTGAGTTTCTGAATGAAGCGGCCATGATGGAACGAGCGACCCTCCGGCCGCTTCCTCGGCGCATCCCTGCTGCTGCTCTCCTCAGGATACGGTATCCACACCGGTTCGTCGTAGTATATGACCTGGTATCCGTAGACGGGGATCGAGTCAATATCTTCAAGACAATCTGCGGAAGACAGAACAAGTCAGCAAGAGCCCAATTACCCGCGACCAGAACAACGCGCGCAGTATCCACAGAACCCACCAGCCCGCCCTCCACCCTCTCCCCAACCAACCAACCAACCAACCATCCCTCTTCCTCCCCCTTCCCAATCCCTCTTCCCCACCCCCTCCCAAACTCCAAAAAAAAAAAGAAAGCTAAAACCTACCCCCCAACCCCAACCCCTCCAGCGCCCTAACCCCCCCGGGCTGCAACAGCTCCCCAACAATGCGATCCGGCTCCTTGAGGCTCTTCTCCAGCAGAATGACGCTCCGTCCCTGCTTCCCGAACGCAACAGCCGCCGCACAACCCACGATGCCCGCGCCGACGATCACAATGTCCGCTTCGTGGTGGACGCGGCGACGGATTTCGCTGTCATCTTGGGCGGTTATCGAGGTGGTGGATACGGCGGAGGACGACGACGACGACGAGGGCGGCTCGTCGAGGATGAGCGGCATTGTAGCGGTAGCTGAGGGACGGATTGCGGCCAGTTCGATCGAGTGCGGGTTGGTTAGTTTGGCTGGTTAAATCGGGCGCGCACAAGTCGTCCAGCTATCCAGAGTCTCGTCTCTCTCGAATTGAATTAAGACAGCTCGCAATTTCGCGGCGGCGGAAGCAGAGAGGCGCTGTAGGTAAGGTAAATTGTCGAGCACCGGAGTCTGTCCCTCTCATAATTATAATTCGCACCCCGTCCCCAACGAAAGCGCGCTAGCGCGGCGGACAAAAAAGAGCGAGGGCGGTCAGCGGCTCCGGACCTTGTGTCGACACCACCCACACGTGTTTCTCGCACCAGAAAGGCGGAGCGCGCTTCCTGTCGGCTCGCTGCTACAGGCAGTTTGCCGTGTGGCGCAGTCTTCACATGTTTTTCTGCCGGTTTGTTGTTTTGCGTGCTGCTTGGGCAGATGGGGTGTCAGGGGCAGCATTGTAATAGGGCCTTTCACATGCTGGCGGCGCTGCGGTTAGGACTCCGAGGCTTGCATTTCACGGATACGCAGGACGAAGACTTGGGGGAGGCAGAATGGTATTTTCAGAGGGTTTTGGAGAGTAGTAGTTGGGATTGTTTTGGTTTGTGGCTGCGGAGGTCGCGCATAAGCTGACTGACTACATGTACATGAACCGTCCTCCGAGAACCCCATCTCTACCCTCTGTCCTATCTGCTAGGTATATTAAATAATAATCCTTATCTGTTTTTTTTTTTATACATTACTGCCATGAGCGTCGCGGCCCCGTCCGGTTAAGTCAAGCGAGGACCTGCTCTTGAGTATTATCGCAAGAAAGTCCTTCGATATGGATGGTCGTCCAAATTCCCTGCGTGAATCTCGCTATAACAAAGAAATCAAAATGCTATTACTGCTGCTTTTCCCTCCCCGAAACGCCTCGCTGTGATGAAAGAAAGAAAGAAAGCGATGAGATTACTAAAGCGCCCTGCCAGGTTGATAACTCGCACTAGACAACCTCGGCGGCGCAGGCGACGGTAGCGGCGATGGCACCTCGACAATAGCCGGTTGCGTGAGGTGCAATTGCGTTGGTCGCTTCGTCGCTTCCACTTTCTGCGCGACGTTGAGCTGCGAGTGCCGGTAATAGGCGTCGTAGAACTCGCTAAAGCGTGGGTCGGACGAGCTGTCACTGCCAGTGTTGATGGAGGCAGGTCGCAGCGAGCTGTCGGCGCTGGGTCTACGACTCAGTTCGCGAGAGGCGGAGGGAGAGGCGGCAGTGGAGTTGCGGGTGGAGTGGCTGGGGGACGAGTAGTTGTAGGAGTTTTGCGAACCTGATTTCGACCGCTGGTGCTGTGGGGTTTTATTTTCTAGGCTATATGTACTGCTGGCTGAGCTGATGCCTCGCTGATGAGAGGGTTGGTATATTGTCGGTTGAAGCTGGATTGGAGAAGAGGGTCGGCCCGCTTCCTCGGTAGCTTTTAAAAAGAACCATTAGACTCCTGCCCATATATTAAATCTTAAATGCATACGCCCGAAAGTAAATTTACTTACAAGGCTGCTCCACACCTGCTTGTCTTGAGTCTTTCCCTGTACTAGATGGTCGGATTTCAGGGTAAGCAGGGGATAGTGAGTGCCCCTCGTCTCTAACAGCTCTGGATGGCATTGTGGGCGTCCTGACTTCTGGTGGTGGCAGTCCTGGAGATGGCGGGGTACTGTGTCCTGGCGAGGGACCCTGCTCGCTTGCTATGGATGCAGCGGCAGATTTCGCGATATAGGCTGGGTTCTCGGGTGCCGTTGCTGCGCGAACAGATACACTCACACCTTCGGGCGTTGGCAATTGAGGTGGTGAGGGAAAGTAGTAATCAGGCTTGAGTCGGTCTGTCGAAGGGAAGCTTGGTGAGTGAGGAGACAGTGATCGAGGCGACTGGTGACCTCTGCCTTCACCGCTGTCAGAGCCTGAGAAAACAAGAGACCGTGGACCTTGAGCAAGGACTGGAGAGGGTGGAACTGATAGATTCATGTTCACTGTAGGATTATGATTTATCCTCCCGTTGAGTTCTGCCTCTGAAGGTCGAAGTTTGATAGTCGGCGGTGATTTCCTATTGGGCGGCGATAGGGAAGAGGATAGCAATAGTGATGATGGGTCTGCCGAACTGCGGGTACTTGCGTGGGCTAGAGGGAGACTCGTTACACTGCTGGTGGCTGATTGGGCTTTGGTCTTCGGCGAAGCAAGACTCCCAACCAACGTATTGGTGCTCAACGACGGTGCTCCCGATATCGAGCCGGCAGCAGAGCCTGGCCGAGATTGAGGAATACCAGCAAAGTATCCAGCCTCGATGGCGCGGACGCCGAAGAGATCACCTTCATCCTTCTCTCGCGTGTTGAGTTCTACTTGATCCTCTTTGCTACCGGCTTCTAGCTCTTGCTCCTTTGTATGTTTCTTTAGCCTAAGAAAATATGTTAGTTGTTGATTCTGTAAGTTTGGATGGAGGTCTGTACTTGTTCCGGTCATATAAGACTTTTACAAACCCGGCTAATATGGTTACTCCCAATAATATGCCAAAGATCATGCTGGTCATGTCAGTTTCCATATGAATCATACCAAGTACAATGCGATCGACATACGCGTATTTCCATGCCAGGGCCATAGATCCGAACCAACCCATGATGAAGAATGAAGTTCGCGATTCTAGCTTGCAATGAGAAGTTGATCAACTTAACCTCCACAGGTGCTCTGGGCTGTTACTGCTCTCTATGAGAGGAGCGAAAATGAAGTGCCGACTGAGGTTGTTGCACGACTTGGCGGCTATGAAAGTATATCCCAGTTCACAAGTCGACAATGACCTCGAAATAGGAAGTGTAGGAAGTGTGGACGGAGAAATTTCGTATTGAACCTTGATGGTTCCTTAAAAAACAGCAGGGTTTCACAACCTGGTCTATATTGATACGATTACGAAAAAATTCCACGGGTAGGTATGTGGGTACTTCAAGAAAACCTCGGATGTAAAGAGTGTCTGAGAAGGATGCATGAAATGAAAGGACGTGTGATAACCGCACAAGAGAAAAGAATGACGTTGCTGTGAGAGAAATGCCTAATGGATTGTCAGTGAAGAGAGAAAGAGAGGATGAAGAATCGAATGGAAGGGGAGGCCTAAAGAAAGAAAAGCGATCTGCATAGAGCGGCGGCACGCTATTTTCACCTTTACAATCCGCGTACCGTTCGAGAGCATGGTCCGACGTCCGTCAACCGGCGGTTTGGTTGCTATACAGGGGAGTCTAGTTTGGAGACGACGCAGACTAGCAATATCAGGAACAGTCTTCGCGTCCCGGGATGCTCTTGAGCTTCTAGTCGCTGCAAGCCACCCCGTCCTCGCATACGCGATGTTCAAAACAGCAGCACGAACCGTGCCACGCAGCAACATGGTCGCAAACTGTGGCTTACCCGGGCAGAATTGGGCTATTTCGGTTTATCAGTGGGTGGGCGAAAGAATGGTGGACGGATCGCCATTTCCGCCTGACAGACCAGTCCTCACGAATCGCCGAGCCACAGTGCCTCACGAGCGCGCCAAGTCGGTCAATGGGGATTGGTAGGTCAATGGCCTTCTTCTGGTGGTGGTGTAGTGGTGTAGCATCCGCGGAAGGAAAGACACTCGTGGTTGTGGTGATTGACTCGCAGGAGGCGCTCAGGGGCTTTTGCGGGGTGGAATGATCTCAGGAACAGGTTAAGCGCGGGACTAACAGCGAACCACGGTGTACGTAGTCCGCCAGGGGCTTGAAAAAATCAAGATAAAATCACGGGAGAATTTCATGCAGAAAGGAGGCTTCGAAGCAGGCCGTCGGAAGAGACTACTCCACTCTCCCGGCCTCTGTCATGGCTTCGTAGTCACTCCAGTCAGCCTTGCTGAGCGTACTCTGAACAGACACCATCTCTGCTTGGGTCGGATTCGGTCTTGGTGCTCCGGCCAGAGATACCGTGCATCTCCCTCTGCTGTGTGACCACCCAAATTTACCGAACTTCGAGCGCAGTCGCACGACGTACATGTCACTTGCCTTTTCTTGTCTATCCACGCCATCAGCCCCGTAAGGTCAGAGCTCGGTTTCAGGAGTCGGCGGCAGCACTACTCCTCTTCTGTCTGTTCATGTCTCTTTGACCCACGTGTTTATGTTCCGTGTTGGTGTTTCATTCTGATTCGCCCTGTCTCTGTTTCAAACCTTGCCATGCAAACGTCATGCCCCAAAACATCGAAACCTAACGGTAAGATCAGCTCCCGACCAATTGTTTGTGACGTGGCGGCTTGCGTAACCCTTTCGTCTAACGGCTTCGGATGGCTCCAACTGCAGCACACTACGTCAAACATATCCAAATGACTGGAGTCGAGAAAGAGAAGTCAACCAGGCGAGCTTTAAGGCTGCCGAGATGCCGCTGTGGAGGCCCTGCCTGGTTTTGTGAAAGCTGGGTTTGACCGAAAGAAGAAAGGAGAAAGATGAGACGGCAGGGAGACGCCGGCCTCGGGCGACCAGAACTTCAACGCATCATGTGGAGTGACGCCTTCAGCACAGTTGACTGCATTTCAGGATATATGTACAAGACCGGTGCTTGTGATTCGCTTCCACTTCTGCCTCAAAAACCGTGAAGGTACTGTTCCAATATCCTCATCCAAAGTTCAAGATAGGAACTCGCATGATACTAAAATACAGTCCCCTATATTTCCCGACGTAGAAGAGCAATTGGTGCAATAATAGACCTACAGGAGCAAGGCTCGCTCCCAAACTAAACACCAATCCCCCTCCATCATTTCGCGAGTCTTGGCGCCGAGACCCACGATGCTCTGCATCATCGCCAAAACTCCTCTAACCCCTCCACCAACACTCTTCCAAACCCACAATAACAACCACCACCCGAACCGCAGCCTCACTCACCAACCATCATGTCAGCCTCCGGGTCAAAGATAGTCTCCACCGAGCCATTGGTCAGTTCTCGTCCGCTCCTTCACGCCGCCCAGTCCTGATGCCCTTCAGGACCACAAAGACGCCCGCTGGGTCACCTTAGAAAAGTAACTATCCTCCCAACTACCCCTACGCAACCACTCCTACCCCACCTAACCTCCAAACCCGCCTTCCTAACCTCCACCTCCATCCCTCCCCTCCAAAACCCCTCGTCTAAAAAAGTGCCCCCTCCAATTCCCCAGCCTCACAACTAACACCCACACCCCAGAACAACCTACACCGACCCGCACTCCACCCTCCGCACATGGGAATCCGCCACCCGCCTCACCCGGCCCGCAGGCAGCCTAATCGACGGCGTCGGCATCGTCGCGATCCTGCAAAACGGGCCCTCGCCCAGCCCCTCCTCCCCCACCAGCAGTACCCCCAGCGGTCCCTCGATCCTCCTCCAAAAACAGTTCCGCCCGCCCGTCAACGCGGTCTGCATCGAGGTCCCTGCCGGCCTGGTCGATGCGGGGGAGACGGCAGAGCAGTGCGCGCTGCGCGAGTTGAAGGAGGAGACGGGGTATGTGGGACGGGTGGCTGGGGAGGGGGGGCTTGGGGTCAGTCCGGTGATGTTCAATGGTGAGTGACGCAGAGCCGGGCCGAGCCGAGCCGAGCAGAGCCGAGCCGAGCAGAGCAGAGCAGAGCAGAGCAGAGCAGAGCAGAGCAGAGCAGAGCAGAGCAGAGCAGAGCAGAGCAGAGCAGAGCAGGGTTGGGCGTAGGGGCTACTACTGCGGGGGAGCGAGGAGAGAGGTGGTGCGGCGGGCTGGGGTTTTTGAGGGCTGGGTGAGGTGCCGCGGCAGTGGGGTTGCTTTGCGGTGTGTTGCGGCGCTTTTCAGGGCCTTGTCCTGCATTGCTTTGTGTTGCATTGCGTTGTCTTGCCTTGCTCTGGCGGGTTGAAATTGGCAGGGCAGGGTTGGGAAGGGGGCGGGTATCACATGGAGCGCATCGCATCGTATCGCGCACTGCAACCGAGCCGCGGTGCTTTGTCAAGAGGAAGCTGCTTTGCGGCTGCTTACTCTGGTTCTCAAGCGCAGGACTAGCCCTCTCACACCCTGTTCCCCTGCCTGCCCCTCTGCTCTCCCCCAACCCTCTCCCCAACCCCTCCTCCCTAGCCCCTCTGCTAACCCCCTCCTAACCCCTCTAACCTCCACCCACCAAACTAACCGTCCACAGACCCCGGCTTCTGCAACACAAACCTAAACATGGTACACGTAACAGTCGACCTGTCGCTCCCAGAAAACCTGTCCCCGCAGCCGCAACTCGAGGACAACGAGTTCATCGAGTGCTTCTCGGTGCCGCTGACGGAGCTGTATGCTAAGTGTCGGCGGCTGGAGAAAGAGGGGTATGCGATCGATGCGCGGGTCGGGACGCTGGCGGAGGGGATTGAGATCGCGAGGCAATGGAAGCTATATTAAGGGGGGTGAGTTGAGTTGGGGTGATCAAGGGGGGTGTTCTAAGATGGATAGGAGGGGGGAGGGGTGCGTAAGAGGAAGAGGGAGAGGGAGATGGGTGAGTGAGAGGTTCATGATTCTGCAGTCTATAGGTTATATATCCAATGATCCGCATCCCAGACCTGATCACGGTATGAAGATATACACAAAAACGACATAGCATAGACATCGACATCAACATCAGCATGAGCATCAGCATGAATATTATACCGCCGCCCACTCCCACATCCTTCCACCGCCCCCTATCCTATCCCCTACCCTCTCCTCACCCTCCCTCAACCCATCCTCAAACCTCAACACCCGCTTTAACCCCATTCACCACCACCACCCTCTCCCCTTTCATCTCCGCCGCAACCTCATCTAACAGTCCCGCACTCGCCGCCACAAACCCCAAATACGGCCGACTAGGATCCAGCACCCTGCTCAAATACTCCGGATGAAACTGCACGCCCACAAACCACGGATGGTCCTTGAGTTCGATAATCTCCATGCGCTCACCCTTATCGTCCTTCCCGACGAAGCTCAGCCCGCCCTTCTCCAGCCGCTCGATGAACGCCGGGTTGACCTCGTACCGGTGGCGGTGGCGCTCGAGGATCGTGCCCGAGCCGCCGCCGCGCTGCTCGCGGTCCGCGTACAGCGCGCGCAAGCGGCTCCACTCGCTGCCGGGCTGGAACAGCGTCGGGCGCAGGCCCAGCCGCATCGTCGCGCCCATCGAGGCCTTGTCGACTTCGGGCATGAACATGATGACGCGGGAATCAGCAGCCGAGCCACTACCACTGCTGGTGGTGCTGGTGCCGGTGCCGGTGGTGCTGGGACTGCCGCCGAATTCCTCGCTGGTGGCGCCCGCAATGCCGCACACGTTGCGCGCGAACTCGATGACCGCGATCTGCATGCCGAGACAGATGCCGAGATAGGGGGTGTGGTTCTCGCGGGCCCACTTGGCGGCCGCGACCATGCCCTCTGTGCCGCGCTGGCCGAAGCCGCCGGGGACCAGGATGCCGGCCGCGGTGCAGACGGCGTGCCAGGCCTTGTGGAACTTGGCCGGGTCGCGCGCGCTCGTCGCGGGCTCGAGGTGCTCCGAGTCAACCCACTGCAGGTCCAGCTTGCGCTTGCACCGCATGGCCGAGTGCTCGAGTGACTTGATGACGGACAGGTACGAGTCATGCAGCTCGACGTACTTGCCGACCAGCACGATGGTGACGGTTTCGAAGAAGCGGTTCTCGGTTGCTGTGAGCGTTTTCCATTCGGCCCAGATCGAGTGGCCTTTGCTAACGAGCGCGGAGGAGAGGGTGAGCTGGTCGAGCTTCAAGATTTCCTTGAGCAGCGGAATTACGCCTTGCTGCTCGAGTAGCATCGGCACTTGGTAGATGGACGGCATGTCGCGCACCACGATGACTTGCTCGAGGTCGACTTGGCAGAAATGCGCGACCTTCTGGATGGCGGAGGCCTCGAGGGAGCGCTCGCAGCGGCAGGCGATCTGGAGGCGGATATTAATACTAGCGTTTTGAAATGTGGTTGGTCGTTTTTCTCACCAAGTCCGGAATGAGACCAGCACTCCGCACGGCTTTGATGGCCTGCTGAGTGGGCTTCGTCTTCTGCTCTCCATTGATCACAGGGACGTAAGAGACATGAATCTGCAGGAAGTTGTTCTTCCCGGCTCTTCTCCGCAGCTGGGTCATGGCCTCGATGAACGGCATGCTCTCGATATCGCCGACGGTGCCACCCAACTCAATGATGCACACATCCGGCTCTTCGCCGGTGTCGTCGACGGGTATCCGCGCCACTCGTTCAATCCAGTCTTGGATGGCGTCAGTGATGTGGGGCACGACCTGCACCGTCTTGCCTAGGTAATCGCCTTTGCGCTCCCGCTGTATGACATGCTCGTAGATCTTGCCCGTCGTGATGTTATTCGCGCGCGTGAGGGTAATATTGAGATATCGCTCGTAATTGCCCAAATCAAGATCGACCTCGCCGCCGTCATTCAGCACGAACACCTCGCCGTGTCTGTGGCATCGTCAGAGAGACGCTGGGTATCTCGGGCGAGCACAGCACCTACTCTTTCGGGTTCATCGTCCCCGCATCGACGTTCAAGTAGGGGTCGACCTTGATGGACGACACGTGCAAAGGCGTGTCAGCACCGATGGCCAGAACGGCGGTTGGCCGGTTTACTTATCTTCAACCCGATCGTCTTCAGCAGCAAGCCGGTAGAAGAGGCTGCAGACGCGTCCGTTGTGAGTCATTTGAGTCCAGACACGCGTAGTGATGGTGGATGCGCGCATACCAATGATGCCCTTCCCCACGCCGGAAATCACACCTGGCAACGGTTAATCCGGTAATTCGGCAGAATAGATTGTTGAGACGAACCTCCAGAGACGAGTACGTATTTCATGATGATGGTATTGGAAGTATGTAGTGCCCTTGCTGGCTCCCGCCAGGGGGAAAGAAGAGAAGAAGGCCAAACGCGATCAAAGAAAATTTATTTTGCATCGCTGCCAGGCTGCGAGGTGGGGCGTTACGTAGGCGGACTCGCTAGTGTGACGAAAGTTACAGTAACGAAATGGCTGAAGGGCGCTTGGAACATCAGATCCTTCATCCAACTTCATCCACCTTCATCCAACTTCATCCAACTTCATCCAACTTTACCCAACTTCACCCCAAGCCCTGAACCTTCAACATTGATGAAATGTAAAGCCGCTTGCGTATATCTTTCGTAATGTAGCCTATGGAATGGTATCGTGCTAGATGTGACCCCTGAATCCATTACAGCATCCCCAACGGGGCCTCCTTCTCCAACCTTCATCTAGGAAAGGGAAAATTATCTGCACCCTCATACGCCATAAACCCCAAATTTTCTTGTTCCTTTATCAAAAAAATATACCTGAACGTCTCTGCCAAAAATTTCGTCACAAATATCCAGCCAAATATGCCACACACCGCCCATGTCTAGAAAAAAATTAATCCCAGGGGAAATTGGACTCTAGCATGCTTACACGCATGCCACAGAAAACCCGCCCGCTACTCTCTACGCCGTCGTTTTCCTTTGTTCGGGTCCCCCTCATCGTCGTCGTCCTCCACGCTCGCAGTCATCCGCTTGCGCGCCAGCACTTTTTCATTTCCCTTCTTGACTTGTATATTACATCCTTGCAGCTTGAGCGCTCGAGTCAGAGCGCTGCTCGGCCGCATGCCGGGGAAGTCTTTTGCCGTATACACGGTGAAAGACTCGCTGAACACCTCTGCCAGGATGGGTGAGAATCCGCCCACATGCAGGTTCATCGGGTCAATTCGCATCAGCACGAACCGTAACCGATATTTCCCGTGCGTCCGGCACGAGAGATCCGGGAAGCAGAAGAAGCAACCCTCCACGTCGTGCTCGTCCTTTGCAACGGATGGCGACGCTACCAGCTGGCCCATCAGTCTGCGCGTGGTCCGCCGGTCCGGTTGGACCAGCGCCGTCTCTTCGTTTGTTCCGTCTGCGTTCCACAGGGTACAGTGAACAACATTGAGTGAGTAACGTAGCTCCTCGGTGTCAGCGACTCCGGTTTTCGAGTCTGTCACCAGGAGCTGAATGATCGGTGGAGGATCTATGACCCTGCGATCCCGTTCACCGAACCCGCAAGCCCGAGCAGCAATGGGCTGCTGCCGCATACGGAGCTCGTAGTTGAGCTGTCTTTCATCGCCAAGTCAGCAGCCTCTCTCTAGCAATCACCCAAGACAAGAGCAATACTCACAATTTCTCATTCAACACGGGCTGCTGGACTGAACCGGGTAAATGCACCGCACTGGGCGGTACTTGCCGAGGGCCTGAAGTGGCAGACTCGGAATACGCTAGCGGGCCCAAAGAAGAACCAGCGGACCCTCGATGCGATCCCACGGACCCCCGGAATGGAGTGTTGCTGGAGGCATAGCTTGGCGTGTAACTCGGTGAGGGAAGCGGGGCATACGACGATTTCTGTGAGGGCTCGATGGGGGACGCAAGGGATGCATACGGCTGCTGCTGCTGCTGCTCCGAATGACTAGGCCGTAAGTCATCAAAGGAATATCGCGGCTCGGCTAGACGCCTTGGAGCTGTTCTTCCCTCCACCCCCGAGCGCGGGGAAATAGATGGTCCATACTGCTGCGGTGAGTACGGCGGGTCCGACCTTGGCGGGGTGTACTGGTTGGAGTGAAGTAATTTTTCCACGGGTGCAGCAGGTCCTGCGTGTGATCGTGGTTGAGGCCGTGATGGAGGACCTGGCTGGATTGAAGGTAGGGGCTGGGCGATGGGCGAACGGAACTGATACTCGGGTCGTGCAGAGTTGGGCGGGATAGTCAGCGGTGGGAGCTGAACTGGTTGAGGGAGGCGACGATACGGATGACCAAGGAATGAGGGAGGAGGAAAAGACGGAGGCTTTTGAGTTTCGATCATTGTTGGAGCAGAGACAACGGAATTTGGCGGATGTAGCGGCGGTGGAGGTGGTTGTCGGGACATGCGTGTGTTATTATTTGTCCGCGGCAGGACACGATGCACGAAGCCGCATTTGGAGCTCCGCCTGGTGACCAGTTTAGAGGCTCAAGATGGGAGGCCGGGCAGACCCAGGGAGTACGGCGGTTTGACAGAAATGGCGGATACTAGAGCACTAAAACACTGCCTCGAGTGTGGCGGTCTGGAGGTTTATAGGTAAGAGTGGCCCCTTGTAGCAACCATGTATGTATCTAGCACTTTGGATCGTCAACAGCGAGATCGCCCCGCCCCGGGCCTCTTTTAGTTACGTCGGCTTTCCGGGCTCAGACGAATGCTTCCGGGGAGGGATTGCACGCCTGACAAAACCTCACGCCAGACATCTGCGACAGCAGCGCTGGAGGAGGCAACCAGGCGGGCCTCCCAGGCTTGATAGCCTCACTCAATTGGAGCAGCGATGACCTGGGTGCTTGGCGGGGGGCAATCCCCAGAGACCCAGAAGTGGGACTTGGTTGATATGGGCGCCGGGACAGGGCCGTGGAAGGACTGTGAGGTGCGAGAGTCGTTAAAACGTTATTTAATCGCTGGGCTTGGTCAGGATTATGCCAGGCTTTATCCTGCAACGCACTGCCCACCAGCTGCCCGCTTGTAAGGGCTGCTAAGGGCGGGCGCGCCTAGCGGAGCAAACAATGGCACGAATTGCACGAATGGCCGTCGAGAAGGCGCCTCTGCTGGCCGCGATGGCAGCTTGCAACAAGGACTAGCAGCTGGTGGTGGTGCAGGCGCAGCGACGCATTTTGGTCTCGCACGCCCCAAATACACTGACCAAATAAGGTTGCTACCGGATAAACGCAAACAAAGCTGTCCCCAGGTTTCGCAAAACTGCGAAGGGGACGGGTAAAGCGACTGTTTCAAATCAGTCGGTGCTGCAGCACCCTAGAGGCGTATCACAATGTGGTCCCGACCGCAGCCAATTTGTGAGCAATTATCGCATAGATTGGCATGTAACTCCGTACATGGGCACAGCACTGAGGTAGCATCGAGGCGTCCCTGCCAGCCGGCCAGCCAGCCAGCCGCCTGGTTTTCCGTGCTGGCGGGCGGAAGGGGGGAGGGGACGGAGGCGTTGGCCAGCGCGCCGGGTATGGAGGAGGGAAAAGTAGTGGTGGAGGAGGGGGGATGGGCAAAGCGGTGGTATAGCAGGACAGGTCGACGAGTTCGCCCTCGGGCACCGTATGCTCGAAGCGGCAGCAGTTCCCAAACGGCCTGGCTTACATAGCACCAAGGGCACGAATGGCTGAGAGGGCTGGACCAAGGCCGGGGGGTATTCTGTGCCGGCCGTGGCTGCATCAAGAACCAGGAATCAGCGATCTGTCAACGGCTCAACCGCCAGCCATGCGCGAATCAACGCCGTTGGATGAGACCACCGACCGCGGCTAAAGGCGATCGCAGGGCTTCTTGAGCATCAAGCTCGCAGGGCTCTCTCCTCTGCCGATGCTTAAGGGCCGTGCTTCGGATCCGTTCCAACTCCCACTCCCATGCCCACTCCATGTCAGCGGCCTCTCGTCAACGTCCCGTCTGTGCGACCATGGCCAGCAGCAAATCCTTCTTCCTACAACGCACTCCGCCTCAGTCACCGTGTCCCAGGTTTTTGGGCCCTGCAGACAACGGCCGTCATGCAGCGGAGAGAGATAGCTCCATCTCGGACGTCTGACGACAAGCTGCCTGAATCCTGGGGTCCGGTATCTCATGCATCCCAGCCGAGGCAGAGGACGGCATGATAGGCATCGAAGAGCAATCGAAGGCATCGGCAAGTCAGTGGGTGTGAAACACCTCGTTCCTCGCATATCTCGCCTCCAATCGGCTGCGCAGCTCCAGGCGATCGTCTAATTGCATGCGTGCGACGGCCAGTTGACGGCCAGGAAGGCGAATGCTTTGCTGTGGCTGACCAGGTTCGCACAGTCCTCGCAATGCTCGAATTTTAAGTTGTCAGAGAGAGCAGGTGTGGAAGTTGGCGAATGCGACATATCACCGCCAATGTGTGCTATTTCCGGGGGCGGCACATGCTCCGGGTGCGCGCTGTCGAGTGAGAGGAGGCTTTCGGCAGTCATGGGATACATGGGGCACATGGGATATCTTTCTCCCAGATGTGCAATGCATGAATACTGTCTCGGGAGGCAAGAGGATTGGCAACGAGCTCCCGCCTGCCTTAGATTACTTTTCTCGGCCGTGGCGGAGCGGCCAGATTCACAGAAGCTTAATCGTGCTCGCTGGCAGCTCTTAGCGGTGGCATATTCCCTTTTCAGCCGAGACGTTGGCCTTACCCTGGCGTGCGCATCCCGAAGCGTCCGTGTATGGCTGGGAATCCTCATTGCCATGATCAATTCCAGCCTGGAAGCAGAACCGCCATGCACCCTCCTGCGAACCAGTTCGGCTCCCCTGCATCTCACTTTCCTTGCTTGGCAAACTATTGAAAACTGCTGAGCTGCAGAAAAAGGTTAGGTACAAGGCTGTCTTTGGAAGGAGACCCTCGTGTCGATCAGAGGTGGGCAATCTCTGCCTCCTTTGATTCTTCCTCCAGCCCGGTCAGTTTAGTTCAGGTTAGGATTAGCTGATAGCAAAATGCTCAATGCTTTTTTGCTGTCAAGACTGCAGCTGCAGCTGGACCCGCCCACATTCGCCCACATTCGTCCCGCCGACGGATTGTGCAGGCCCGTGAGAAGTTCACGCTATGTGACGGCTGCTTGCAGGCCTTTCAACGCCCGTGGGGGGCTTTGGAAAGCACTCGGAAGTGCTGGCGAGCGGAGCCTAGTGGAAGCGAGGGCTTCCTTAGGCGAGGGCTTGTTTTGCTTCCTATCCCGCAAACCTCGTGCGGTTCAGCCCGATGCACCCAGGCTTGGGCCAAGAGTCTTGCTGTTTGAGACCGCGCCAGGCAAATTTCGACTGCAACCTTACAACAATCGACACCATCTAGAAAACTCCCGACGGCGATCAGCGCCATTGCCGCAAACTTCCCAAGGACACGAGGCATGACCGACTGGGGCAACTATGAGGGTGAGTGGAACATTATTTCATTTGGAGAACGGGGTCCGTCACTGCAATTATCGTTGGCATAATCAAACCCTGTTTGAGAGCCCGACCGCTGACCAAGGCATATTCCATGCCTCCAGGATACCAAGGCGTCGCGCGCCATTTTCCGGGTTCTCCTTCTTCACCACATGTCAAAGACCCCCGTCTGTGCCTGCTTGAAGCCCTGATCCCGGATCTTTTCAGAGCCAGCAAAGTAGGGGACATTGGCTGCAACGCTGGAGCTGTCACCGTCCAACTTGGTAAGTGTGTTGGCCGTGTTGGGATGCCCCTGCCAATACCCAAGCGATTTAATGTTTGGCTTTTTGATATTGACCTCTCAAGCCCTCAACTTCGATGCTGCCTCCGTGACGGGTGTGGACATCGACGAGAACCTGATCAAACAAGCTCGCAGCCATCTCTCTTTTCGGTCCTCCCGCGTTCGGCCTGCCACGCACGAGACCGCAAGAGCTACAGATTACTTTCCCATCTCCGCGGTGCTCCAGCATGGTCACCGATCCCAGCATTTAGTGAGTAGGGATGCCATCGCACAAACGTCTAATTCTGCTATTTCTCCATCTCAATGGCCTGAAGTGACATTCGTCTGCGAAGATTGGGCTGTGTCAAACAACCCGGCCACTTCTGGCCCTTTCCATGTCCTTCTCGCCTTGAGCGTCATCAAATGGATACATCTAGAGCACCTGGACGAGGGCTTGGAAACCTTCTTCAAAAAGTGTGCTTCATCGCTCGTGGAAGGCGGTTACCTCGCGCTTGAGATTCAGCCATGGAAATCATACGAGAAGGCGGTGGGCCCCAAGAAATCTCCGCACTTTAGGGAGAATCTTAAGCGAATAAAACATCGACCTGAAACATCATTCACCGAACTATTGGAACAGCATGGGCTCTTTCATGTTGCTATGTCCGAGGAATTACCGCGCCGGATAAGCGTATACCGAAAACATGACCAGCAGGATGTTGTGCGGGGTGGATAGGTTATCCTAGGACCCGGTGGGGAGCTTCTGACATCTGGCACGAGCCGATTTCTGGTTCTTGACTCGATCATGCATTTCATTTGCAGCCTGCGGTAATTGCCTGAAGCTCTCGCGAGCAATTCCGAACGCCCATCCAATTAGGGGACCGGAGTATGGCATAAGCTGCTCGTATTTCTTTATCTGACCAATCTCCCGCTCTGAATTTTCGGCAATTGGAGGTTGTTTGGAGATCCCTTTAACCAGGACAAGTCCCCTTCCCCCCGGCCCTCACTCTATTGACACTACATGATATCAAGATGTCGGACTAGCGTCTGACTAAAATTTTCCGTCAGTTCTTGTTCTTGATTGCGCTTTTCACGTGTGCAGTCCTAGTATTCCGCGCACTGCAGTGAGACCTAACAATCCTAGTTCTCTACCTAACAGATGATTGATCCGTATTTTGTGGGCCTTCAAACCATATCGCGGGGGCAGAGACGAGCGACTTCCTCAGAGCACTAAATACGCCTGGTCGCTACAAGATCATCGCTTCGTGGGCTTTGCGCTACTTCTTTCCCTGCCTTGACAACTCCCCACGCGCATAACCCTGGGGACTCGCGATTTATTGTAACCCTAGATGACCACATTGTACAACTGAGACCAGAAAACTAACATCCAATCGACCTACTCCAAAAGCATCAGAGAAGCCAATTGCAACTGATGCCAAGTCCGGCCTGCGGATGCTGGGTGTGGGGATGCCTGCAGAAGCTAGGAAGAAAACGAGCTAAAGTGGAATGACGACAACCCGAGCTGTTAGTTCGGGCCGACAAATGCTCTCATGACTTCCCTATGACTGGTTGAGCGCTGACTCTGTGGTCTTTTCTGCATGCTGCTGTCCCGCATCATGCATTATCGTTGGTCGTTCCATTCAACCCGTCACTCTCCATTTACCGCATTGCACTTTCCACTTTGATATCCGCTAAATTGAGACTTGTGCGGTTCATTCGGTACCTGCTTGAGCATCCCGCTATTGCCGCTTTCCACGCGCATAATTCATATTGCTAGATGACTTCGATTTTCTCCCGCACATTTCCTACATGAGAATATCGAGCGATATTGGTCTCAAGCCGTAAGACCGTCGTGAGTGCGCTGAATGCTCGGGTTACCAGCACGACTTGGTATCTTGAGACTGGAAGGCAATGCTCGCTGGCTGTCTGAGACGGCTATCCATCACCTTCATTCTGATATCGTCAAAAGGACCGATGAGTAAACTCAGAGTCTAGAGCTCACTGTTTTCCTCAAAGACCAATTCAACACAAAATAAATGCCATTCCTACAAATCATCTACTTCGCCTCGCGACCTAACCACCAATCCAGGCATTAGTTTTCTAAGGTCTCACCGAACGGCCTAAGCTTTTCAAAGTCAGGAATGGCATTCACGAACCTGCTGTAAGAGAGATGCTGTAGCTCTACTACTACAGTCGTCAAACTGTAAATGTAGGGCATTGATATTTGGACAATTCACAACATTAAAACCTGCTTTGCTACCGACGGAATCATCCTGACGTGAGGATCTCTGTGCGTTCAACCAAATTCTGACTGCGCATAGATGTATCCAACTCGACTTCGCATCTAGCTTCCAAGGGGAAGATAAGATGCAATATTTGAGGCAATAACGGTTGTCGATGATCGATTAGGCGTCTGTTATCAGTCTCACGATCCCACTCAGGGGACATACGTAGTCTTGGAGCATATGGAGAGGCCTAAAGGCGGTCTAAATGCCTGACACGTCACCATCTTTCACTGGAAGCATGATAATTGCTTTCTAGGTGAACGCCGCACATTGACCACGTCTACTCGCTACTGCCGCCTAAGAAGCAAATAAATGCCGCACCTAAGTATCAGATGGAATCAAAATAGGCAGGATTGCTAATTCAAACCATCGTGAACGTCTGCTAATAGTATAGGCGAGTTTGTAAGATTAGGTAACAAACACGCCTAGCGTCTGATAAGTGTTTTTTTTTTCCAATAGTTGACATGCTGGCTCCTCTAACGTCTCAACACATGATTGCATTGATGTGGGACGGCTGTACTAACGTCCTTGCTAGTTACGAGGAGATGCAAATTCGGGATTCGCGGCAACACGTCTTTGCGAGAAGAATCTTTCTGCCGCTGCCGACATCTGACAGACTTCTGCACTTGAATTATGTCACGTTTCCTAGAGTTCTCGGAGCCTCACCTTTCTCGACAGCCGTTACTGCACTACATGGCGACGGGCCGACCATACTCGTGGCACAAGCATGGTTGCACCGGTGTGAACTCCGGATTTTCCGGCTGGACTGACAAACAACGAACCGTTCGATCCCTCCAGCGGGGACCGTCACACGACACGGTACATCGAAGAGACTACCAAACCTTTCTACAAGCGAATGAATAAAAAACAGTGGCAGGACAAAAGGTAACCGGCAGTGGCGATGTAAGATCGATGTTCGATGTGGAGCACGTTCAGCCTCAGCCGCAGATTGTGGAGTACAACATAAATGCAGGTCAGAACCGGTTACCAGAACTCAGGGACGAGATATGCAGCTAACCCGAAGATGCCGTCGGAATTCCTTAAATACGGTTGTCCGGCGATCAAGCAGTCCTACATAGTTCCATATGGGCAGTTCAGGGGCTAAAAATATCGTTGCCTGAGTTTTCAATCTTGATGTTTGAGTAAGCGGAATGAGGAGATTTTTAGCTGATGTAATATGGCACCCGGGCGGTGGCGATGGTGGCAAAAGCGATGCGGCCTTGTAGCACCCATGATTTTGTGACTGACATGCTTATTAGAGATGGCGAGAGAGTCTTGTGGTGAGTATTTCAGCGAGTCCTTTTCAAGCAAGGCGATGGATGTTCTCTGGAACAGCTCGTTCAGGCAACCCGGCCATCGGGACCAGGCGTTTGGATTTGGATCGGTGTTCCACAGCATTGAGCGTTCGCATTCATTCTAAACTCAAGTTCCTAGAAAGATGAGCAGAAAAGAAAAACAAAAACACACGACTTTTTCGAATGTCTAAATTTATCTATCCCCTGAAATGCAAAGAAAGAACAAGTGGTGCAATGAATGAAGAGAAACGAGCATGTATGACTAACTGCATTTTGCATGTTCCATGTTTAATAAAGCTCCGACTAGCAAGCATTGTGCCGCATCTCAGTCGGTGAGCATCCTGTACAGCGAAGACCGTTCAGGGGATCTTTTCTTTTTTTCTTTTCTCCTGCACCTTTCGTCGTACGGTTGGCTCTGGTGTACCTTTTCGCATTTTCGCCCCAGAGTCATTGGCCAAGTATAGACCCGAGGTGCTTAGGAGATCAGAGATGCTGTCGGTGAGAGAAGAGAGTGCAATACTCCTATACTCTGCTTGAGGAGGTTAAGGGGAGTTTAGAGGCTTGGGGCTTTGCGGCTTGGCGATTAGTAGAGAAAGGCGGGACAGCACACATTCTCTGGGCTCTTGTGATCCAGCCCTAGCGGCGACTTCTCCGTAATCGCGTCATCTAGTTGTACTCGAGGGCATCGATTGGGTCAACTTGTCCAATAAAGGTGGATTTGGGGGCGGGTTGCGGCGTCGGCATGATGGGCATATTGCAGGCCCCTTGCGGTGCTGCAGAACATCCATCGCCCCTGGCTGGTGTAACGGCAGACAGCTCATCCGTCACTGATCCTACAACAGCCCTCCTCGACGCACGGCATGCTGGACTGGGCTGCATATCGCCCATCATCGTCGACCTTTCTACGAGGGCACGCTTTGTCGAAGGACCAGCGTCGCGAATGGGCCGTCTCTGCTGCTGCTTGAGTCGCTCGAACCTGCTCGACCCGGCTGCCACGTAGCGGGTCGCGAGTGTTTTTTTCCTCTGCTGCAACTCGATCAACTCATGCAACTCATGCAACTCATGCAACTCATGCAACTAATGAGACGACTCCCTTTCAGGCGCGCCGGGCAGCGCATCGCGACGTCGACAAATGCTCTTCTGCCATTCCACAATTCCTGCAACATTTTCCCATACCTTCTAGGATGACGTCCCAACAGTCAATGATTCCATGGGGCTCCCGCATGGCCCTGACGCCCCCCCCCCGGCCTGAGCGCGTCGCCGTAGTCATCGTCGTCGTTGAAGGGGTGCGCGCGCGCGCGGTGGCGGTTTGGCTCAGCTCGCCCGAACCGCCTCGCACACGCCCGGCCAAGTGTGTTGGGGGCGCGTGAGCGCGCAGGCATGGAGGTGGAAATGAAATATTTATATCCATTCCTACTTCTCACCTCTGCGGGCTACCTTGATGCTCAATAATCACGGTAATCACGATAATCACGTCAGTCCGAGGGCTCCGTCTGTAGGTAAGTCTGAGACAAAGTTTTCTATTTCCGCACTGGCCCTTCCTGCCCTCTCTCTGTCCGCTCTCGGAGTGCAAGCCTTGACCAATTAAGCCGGTAAGCCCCAAAACCTGACGACTCTCTGGCGCGCGCGCGTGCCGTGGGCAGGACGCGGCGCGCTGAAGAGCACCAACAGCACCACCAGCACCACCAGCATCACCAGCACGACCGGCCATAGGTGGGCGTTGGCGCGAGAAGCAAGAAGCATTCGATCATGACATGAGCCTAAAGATCGCCCTCGAGTTACAGCAGCCAGTAGTAACTACCACATAGCCATCACATAACCAGGACTTAGAAAAGCCATAAAAGCCATAAAAGCCATCAACTAATTCTATACGTGCATAGCTGTAGGGCACACCCACATCCGCATCTCCTCAGATCGGAAACACGGCCGGCGGGAATCCTCCCACATAATCCTAGGCAAGATCTGATTTTGTCTCGCAGCCATTTTTCAACATACCCTGCGCGCCGTCAGCTTACATATGGTATCCTTGCCACCACCACGACGCAGGAAGCGAATGACCTTTGAAAGCACGTCGTACACGCCGTCGTAAACGCCCACTGCAACGAGGGTTCTGGGCGGGGTATACATATATCGGGACACTGAACGCTTCGCCCCGAGAGCGAGACGCGAGAGAGACCCGAGCTATCACCTCTCTTCTTTTCCCCGCGCTACAATCAATTCCAATTCTCCCCCCCGCCTCGCCTCACTTCGCCTCACCTCACCTCCCCTCTCACTCCCACCCGCAAAGCGAGAGTGAAAGAGAGACAGAGAGAGAGGGACAGAGAGAGAAACAAAGAGAGAGCAGAGGCCATGCCTCCTGACAGTTCGTCCTTCACGGCGCTCAACATCCCGCCGTCGGCCGTGCCAGAATGGATGGGATCCTTCACCCTTGCGGCACCACCGAACACGGACCTCTGGCGGAAACCCCCCTCTCGTGACACGTCGACGGCCCCTATCCTCTACACGGCGCTGCGCAACCCTTTCATCGCCGCCGAAGTCACCGTCTCGGCCGATTGGGAGCTCGAGTGGGATCAGGGCGGGCTGGTAATATTCGCAGGCGCGCCGCCGGGGCGCATTGGTGGGTCGGCAGCGCAGACGGGCACAGCAGCAGCAACATCTACAACAGCAGGAGTGGGCGTGGTGGCGGCAGCAGCAGCAGCAGCGGTAGTGGGGGCGGCGGCAGCGGCACAGGGGGACGCGCCGCCAGCATACGTGCCGCCAGCGCCAGCATCCAAGTGGGTGAAAGTCGGGCTGGAGTTCTGCAACAACGCGTGCCACGCGACGTCGGTGTGCGCGACGGCGGACGGGGCGGACTGGGCGCTGACGGCGCTGCCGCCGCACCACGCGCGGCGGCTGGACCTGCGCGTCAAGATCGAGCGCATCGGCTACGCCCTCTGGATCTGGTACGAGGACGAGGTCTCCGGCTGGAAGAAGCTGCGCGAGGTGACGTGGTTCTTCTGGGGCGTCGAGGACAAGGCCGTCCGCGTCGGCGTGTATGCGTCCAGACCGGCCAATTTCGGCTCGACGCAGTATGAGCGGAGACACGGCGGGCCCAGCGTCACGCAGCGGAATCTCTGCGTGGATTTTGAGGGCTTGGAGATTTTTTAATTTCTGTCTGAGGAGAAGGATTGAATTGAACTGGATTAGATTGGGTGGATTCGATTCGATTTGATTGGTTTGGTAGGAAGAGTGGAGGAGGGGGAATTGGGCTTACGGTCGGCTTCTGACCTATTCATGATGTGATACCATTCGTGTTTCTGACGGGCCAAAACTCATTTTAACTCGCTATTTTTACGAGTATTATTTTTGGATAGACTGAAATGGAGGCACCTCGTTGTAGGCATTTTGGGCGTTCATCTGCCATTCTAAAAATTGGACATACCGTACCTGTTTTTTTCCCTCTGCTTATTTTCGGGTTCTCCAGAGTCATCGCATTCATTTGCAATTTCTACTCAAAATTGCATCTGTTTATTTCTATCTTTTTGGTTCTTTGAACGTGAATCTTCTTCGTCATGCTCGACCAGAGCATCAAGTGTTATTACTAGTCGGATCATATATATTCCTGGGGTTTCTGCATGCTGGTGATTGGTCAGCCTTGCTCTTCGCTGCGGTGAATTGTTGCGGCATCTTTCACTGCCGTATACGCCAGACTCGTCTTCACAACACTCCTTATTCTATTCCTTGGGTATTTCGGTGTTGAGAGGACCCATCTCGTGTGCATACTCCTTCTCTTCCACTACCCCCCTGCAGAAACCTTACCTTTCCTACCTACTTCCTAAGCTCTCGCCCCTCCATCCATCTTCCGCGTCTAGACACCTTCAACCTCATACCATACTCACACACTCACCCACGAAGTTGCTTTTCCCCCTCCCCCCCCCTCATCCTCACCCCGACAACCACCGCAACCATCCTCCCAACCGGCTTCCAAACCTTCCGGACCTTCAACACCGCCACCTCACCCAGCATGGATCCACACGCTGCGGCCGCAACGACTTCTCCGGCGCCGAACCCGCTAGGCGCATAGATCCGCTGGACGAACCCGGAGTGCATATAAAGGTATTTTTAAGTATAAAAAAAGTTTAAAAACAAACTAAATATAAAGGTATTAATATAAATTATAATTTAATATAATATAGTATAATAATTAATAGTAATGTATTACAAATGTAATATATATGCACATTAATACTAAAGTGCGGCACGTCCGCGGCGCTGCAGGCGTGCTACGGGACCATCGGCGGGCTAGAACGATTGCGCGCAGAGCGGGGCGTTTCAGGCATGTGCGTGCGATGCGGGGGGTCCGGGGGATGTGGGTGATTATTGCCGCCTTCCCCTTGCTGCGACTTGTGCTTTTTTTTTTTGGTAGACTGGAGAGGGGAGGGAAGGGGAGGGGGCTTTGGTGAGAGTAGTGTGTTGATTTGGGTGGTTTGTGCGGCGTGACGACGTGGGGGAAATGTTAGGATTGCTGTGTTCAGGGCGGGACGGATCTGTCGACTGTGAATACTTTCTCTGAGAGCTTGCATAATTTTTGCGGGACGAAGGGCGAGCTGCCTTAGTCTCTTTATCCCCTCCCCTTCTATCCCGCACTTCTTCTTACCCCCTCCCTTTCTACTCCCTCCCACTCCCCCTCTCCCCTTGCTACTCCTAAAACACTATCTAACTCCCCTCTCTCACTCAACTCCCAGCTAAAAACGCACCAACCAAGCCCTACTGGTACTGGTACTGCTACAGCCACGACCGCCGCTATAATAGCTCAGACCGCGCAATCGGGTAACTCGACACCAACGCCTGTGGCGAGGCGGGGGGCTGGAGAGCCTTGGAGCGCTGGTACTGGGGGAGATACTGTGGGAGGCGCGCCGAGGATTTGGGGCGGTATGGTGGTGCGGGCGGCGGGTCTGTGGCCGTGGTGGGCGGGTTGCTTGCCGTTGCGATTGGGGCTTGGGCTTGGGCTGTAGTGGTGGAGAGGGGGATGGTGTGAATGGGAAGGGCGATAGGAGAACTAGGAGGTTTGTAGGTCGTGAGGGGAGGTGTAGGAGGCGGCTCCTCTTGGATGCTCTGGTTTGTGGAGTTGGGCGTGTCGTCTTCCCGCCGTTTCGGGCGTCCGAGCAGAATATGTGCAGACGAGGGAACTAAAGCTGGTAAGAATACGGCGGGTCTCGTCCTGGTATCATGGTAATATCGAGCTTCTGGTACTCTCTGCGGTTCTTATATTTAAGCCGGTGTTCGTCAAACCCCTCCAACATCTCCCGCATATTCCACCTACTCCCCTCACTCCCACCCGTAAACGACGGATTAAATAGTAAAGATGTTTACAATTCATCCTACCTCCATCTCACACCTACTATAATCCCCCCAACCCAAAAATCCGTACCTAAAAACACCGAAAAACCGCCGCCACATAAAATAAATAAGCACAGCAAAGCCGAGCCCGATTTGAGGCTCTTCCCCTTCCTCCCAGAACGCCCAATCGTTAGACAAAACGCCAGTCAGTGAAGTAAGCAAGCCGGCTTGGACGCTTCGATTCGCCGCCCCCAAAAAAGAGGAGATACATGAAGCGCTCAAGGGTATCCAACAGCGCGTTTTTCTTGCTACGCTGGTGATATCGTACGCTATTACCCAATTCAACCGTTTAGAAACGCAAAATAGATGGCCGTGCATACAAAGGTGTTTAGTCCTTGGTTTTGGTTTGCTTCTTGGCTGTGCCAATGTGCGTGTTGTGCACCTATGGTTATAATTAGCTTTTGACGTTAGACAAGAGTAAAGATTCGAGGTATACCTTTGTTGCAAACTTCAAACTCGTAATAGTTTCATTCAGATGCGCCTGGAGTGGGCTGATCATGACGAACATGAGCGTCTTCGAGTTGCCACCGAGAGAATACTGCAGGAGGTAGGTCAACTGGAATGAGTATTAGCAAGCTGTTCCTCATATAACTTTAAGAGCTGCCGGAGCCCAGCATGAACTTACCTTGCTGTTCCGGTACGGGATATGGGAGCCCTCCTTCGCATTCCCTAGCGCATTGATGACATCCCCGAGACATGTCAAGCTTTTGTTGATACTCTGTGTCTCCTTGAGGCGCTCTCCCGTAGCTTGACTATGAGCGAGTCTCTCGCTGCCCGCCAAATCAACTAGATTGAGAGTACCCTCGCTCCTCTCTCCGGTAATGCTGTTTTCGCCTAGAAGCCTGAGGATGAACACCGAATGACTTCGCGAGGAGCGCTCGTTAGCCTTTGTGGCCGCGACGCTACGATTATTGGTCGCTCTCTTCAGCATTTCGTGAACGCGCTCAGGTCCATCAAGCAGCACAGTCGTGACATCTGTGATAATCGTCTGCTTCTTCGCCGTATCATGTCTGATCTCGAGCTTCTTCTTGTCCAGGTCCTCCGATTTTCCAAGGAGGTCGTTGAGGTTCTCGTTGTATACTTCAACAAAAGAGCCCTCCATCTTATACTTCCAGCCCTTTTCCTCAAGTCGAGTGGCCTCGGTGTAGATTTGTTGCACGGCTCGTGGAATCATACCGTCAGCGGCGGACATGGTAAAAGTCTTACCGGAACCAGTCTGACCATAGCAGAAAATGCACACATTATAGCCATCAAGCGCGCTCTGCACTAGCTGGCTAATCTCCTCAAACACCTCGGCGTTTTGTGATTGAGGACCGAACACGCGGTCGAAGGAAAAGGGGTTGATAGCTGTGGTAACATTTCCAAGCGCGCTACGTTGCTCTGGACCTTGGATAACCACCTCTTTACTATCAGTATCCGTGTCCGGAAATTCGATTTTGGCTGGTCCGGTCTCGGTCGACGCAAGCGTCGGTCGAACACGGCAGAAGACGCGAATATTGCCTTTAAGTTCTTGGACTTGATTATGCAGCTTGCGGCGGAGTGTTTCTTCAGCACGGAGCTTTTCATTGGCAAGATCTGCTGCATCGATTGCTTCCTGCATTTGTCTGTGCAAATCTGCGAAGGCCTGTGACTGGGCCTGGTTGCCAGATTCGAGGAAATCGATCTTGGCCTTCATTGCGCGAGTTGATGTCTCTAGGGTTAGACTGTTTGCTGATGCCTCCGTGAGCCTATCTTGGAGATTAGCCTTCAGAGACTTCTCCCGTTCTAGCTCTGAAGTAATTTGAGCAAGTTCTCCTCGAATACTCTGAGCCTCCCTTTCCTTGACGTCAAGGTCTAGTCCAGCGTTTTGGATTTTTAGAGCACACTGTGTTTGAATCTCTTGTACTTCTCGTGTCCTCCTGCTCCGCTCATCTTCAGTCTCAGCCTTCAGCCGTCGCTCCGATTCGGCCAACTCATCTCTGTGAAGTTTAATTAGCTTGTCAAATTCGGCTTCGAACCCCCTTCGTAATTTGGTGGTTTCTTCTTCGGTGCCTTTGCGTGACCTCTCCGTTTCTTTGCGATGCTGATCCCGCAGGTCTTCCATGTCGTTGCGATGTTTCCGTCGGAGGTCATCCACTTCAAATGAGTGACTTCTCCTAGTATCTTCTAAAGCCATATTGGAAGTCGCGAGTTTAACCTTCGTATCTTCCAGTTCGGTCTGTAGCTTAGTATTGATCGCTGTAAGTTGTGTGCGGATACCTTCTAATTCATTGACTACAGAAATCAAGCTATGCGTCAACTTCAAATTACTCGGAGAACGCATAGGAATAGTAGCCAAAAGCTCTTGAACAGAAGAACAAATAGTGGAAAGAGACGTACGCCTAGATTTCAATATATCGACGGTTTCCTTCAAAGAGTTCCTTTCAGTCACCGTGCCCTCCACGGTCTTTTTGAAATTGTTGAACTCTTGCTCCATATTTTCGATTCGGCTTTCAGTGTCCCAAACTGCCTCACGCGTGTTAGAATACTTGGACAAAAATCTTGGTTTGCTTGGTGAACTGGCACGTGAACATGACCTTGAAGCGGCCATGATAGGTGTAGGAGAAACAACACGTTGAGGTGTTGGTGCAGCTCGGGGTATACGAGAAGGGGTCATAAGCAGTTGATGTTCCTCTTCAAAGATTGCATTGCAGTCCTCTTCTGCATTAAAGCTCGAACTAAGAGAGAGGCTCTCAAAGACCGAGCTCAGGGAGCAATCTCGATAAGGGACGACTGCAAATGACTGTGAAGAAGGACGAGAGGATGTTTGGGGAGGGGGGGTTGTAGCAAGGCCGTTTGACCCGATATTATATATATAATCCCGGGAGTCGTTGCGTCCTCGCAGCTTCTTCAAATTCAAACGTTGCTGATATGCAGTAACGAAAATTGGGGTGGAACCTTTGCGTGTATCAACACCTTGCTCACCTCCCATCGAACGATCGTCAAACGATGATTTAGGACGTGAGGTCGGTTGATGAGAGGCGCTCCTACTATGGCCATATTGACCGTATGCTGTTTGTGGACGATAGTTGTTCATCGCGGATGGTGGCTTGCTTCCGTGGCCCACGCTGCTACCGAAAGACGAAGTTGACATAGGTCGCGACGACGCAGCGGATGGGACGCGGGAAGTCGAAGATGAGAATGCTCCATTTCTGACGCCATTCGCCGCAGTACCCTTGACGGCGCCATTGGCGGGTTTCGTGCTCGGCGGAGCTGGCTGGCTCTGTCGAATTGGCTCGCCTCCGCGTTCCATCAGCGTCTTTCGCTGTTTGGGCGCAGGTTCAGGTACTGCGCAGGTTCGGGGATTAGCCATGGAGTTTACTACTAGATATTGGATAGCGCATACGTCCGAAAGGTTTATGCTTCTGAGTCGCTCCTTGATTCGGAGGTGGCAACATTGCTCTCGAATTGTTGGTAGACTGAGACATCTCCGTGAGGCCCTTTGTTGGTGGAGATAGAGGGGGTATTTTAGAAGGCGGCCGTAGCCCAGAGGCTCTAATAGACTGTCACAGCGTATTTTGTTAGTATTGGACAATTCGACAGCTGAAGAAGCATTGCGCGCATCAGCATCCAGAGGTAGCGGAGGGAGATGGCATACCGCATTCTCATTTGATTCCATGGCGGTAAAGTCAGAACAGGATCGTCAAATACAAGAAAGAGACTCAGCACTCCATTGAGGGTCTGGAAAGAAGGATAGCCGAGAAAGTGGTGGAATTGGCGGTTGTCAAGCAGCGCTGGTAGTGGTGGGTATGGGTGTTTTCGAAGTCGAGGCGAGTAAACAAAGCAGCGACGGGCAGCCAAAGGATCGGAAACATGCACCGCCCCGTAGTAATCAGCCACAGCCATCAGCCACCGCTCGCTCTCTCTTTGCCGCGTTCAACATGCGCGACATCACCATTCGCGCGCCAAGCGACGTTTCGTCGGCATTTTGCCAACCCTGCACCGTCACTTTGCGACCACCTCGTTATCACATCCGCTCCTCCACCCTCTGCTGCAAGCCGACTTCTCACTCTCTGATGGACAGGTAACGCGCAATATTACAGCTTCAAAGCAAAATGGAGAAATACTCGCAGTTCCGCGACAGAGGTGAGAAATAAGGCTGTCACTTTTTTCCACATTTCATGCATCAATCACACATGTCTTCCCACCGATGGCTGCTAAAAAAAATCTCAGGATCTGGCATTGCACCATTCTTCCCTATTCCGTCCCCGCCTACAGGATTCCTCTTCCTTCCAATCCACATTTTCCTTTTCGCCATCCGTGTCCCCCCGCTGCTCTGCATGTCGATCTTCTACTTTGTCATATTGCGATGGCTGCCAGTCGGGTCGCTAGCCAAGAAGGCTGCATTGTGGTGCATGATTGGGATACCAGGCATATGGTGGATAGATCTGCAGATAGACCGCGTTAAGAGAGGGTAAAGTTATCCACAGACATCTCCGATGCATTTCAAACGTTCCGAAGTCTCTCTACCCACCTCTACTGACATCTCCCAGCTCCCTAGCCAAGCAAAATGCGCATCGCCTCCCCTCCCCCGGCACCATCATCGCATCTTCATTTACCTCGCCCCTTGATTGTCTTTACCTCGCCGCCATCTTCGACCCCATCTTCACAGCCTCCTATCCCACAACGCGGGAAGTACAGCGCATCTCACTCTTCCGCGCCATGCAGCTCGCCCTCCTCCCACCATCCCTCCATCCGCCTCCCTCCGCACGCCTGACCACGCTCTCCGCGCTACTCGCCGATAACCCCTCGGCCATCATCGTCGTGCTGCCCGAATGCACCACCACGAACGGCCGCGGCATCCTACCCTTCTCGCCAAGCCTGCTCTCCGCATCGCCCAGCACCAAGATCTTCCCCGTCAGCCTGCGCTACACCCCCGGCGACATCACGACGCCGGTGCCCAGCGAGTACCTCTCGTGGCTGTGGCGCCTGGCCTCGAAGCCGACGCACTGCATCCGCGTACGCATCGCCGAGTGCGTCTACAACAACGCCTCGCTGACCACGCCCTTCGCTGCGACGACCAACTCTGCTGCGAGACGTAACGGGGTGCACAAAGGCGGGTACGATACGAATTTTTTCGACAGCGCGTCGATTGGCGACCACGTGAGCAGCAGCGACACGCTGGTAGACAGTGAGGCGGCGGCCGACGACGGGCTGAGCAGCGACGAGCGGCGCGTGCTGGAGCGGGTGGGGGAGGACTTGGCGCGGCTGGGGCGGGTACAGAGGGTTGGTTTGGGGGTGCAGGAGAAGATTGAGTTTGTGAAGATTTGGAAGAAGAGGCGGTAGAGCTAGATCGGGGTATCGGGTGAAAACGCAACAGAATAACGAAACGTAAGGGAAACGGAAATAGAGTGGGAATTGGCATCGAGGGGTGTCCATGGCGAACAGGGCATGCCATGCAACATAGGATAGGACAAAGGCATGCGCAAGGCCACCCAGCCCGGTCAGCCCTAAGGCTCCGGGCTTGTCACACTGCGCGGCTTAAACTCGAGCTTCTTGTACTCCCTCTAGGAACTGTTTCCGCTATACCCAGCAACCCCCTTCCTTCCAATCAACCCCCTGCACGTGCCTCCACCTCATCTCACCTCATCTCGTGCCTCCGTTGCCCGCATCTCAGCCTTGTCACATAGCAAATGCGTCAAATGAGCGGATTGATACATATTTATTCTGCCCCAATCGCCTACTCCCTTCCCTTCTGACTATCTTCCATACAAACTCGCCGATCCCATCTCAACAAAAGAAAACCCACAACACGCTCCAACGGCCACTAAAAAAGGGAAAAATAGAGAAATAAAAAACCCCCGAGCCAGACAAAGGAGAGTATAGAAAAAGTCCCAAGTAGTTAAGTCTGCGCGCCTCTCGGCACACGATTAGATGCATAAGCAGGCCAATCACAAGCACACACTCACTCACACAACACACAGCACGCACACACGAACGCACGCTCCAGTCGCGGGCGGGGAGAGAAGGAAAAATAGCCGCGCACCCGGACCCCACCTCCCCCTTCTCGCAGACACGGATGCAGACACAGTCAGAAGCAGAGAAGCGGATAGATGGATGGATTGGACGGATGGAAAGAGCCCCTGATGTTCTTGATTCCCGCAAATGCTAGTCCAAAAAAGGCCTCGGCCCCCATCACGCAAAGACAAGCAAAAAAAAGAATACCGCTGGCTCGACAGATAAAAGGAGAGAAAAAATGTTTGCACCGCGAAGGCAGCGCGTGGTGAGGTAAGAGAATGGAGGGGACGAAATAGACAGGTATACATATCCAGTGACCTCGCGGAGGAAAATAGAAATAAAAACAGGAAAACATGAGCAAGGGGAAAGCAGCAGGAGAGGCAGGGGCGCAAGAAAAGGAAGTATAAGTCTCTGTTCCCTTGCACAGCCTTGCCCCCCTCTCTTAGCTCTCCCCGCCCTAATCCGACTCTTTTGATGCATCAGAAAATGTGAGTGTCCCTTCCGCTAAGGGGACTTTTTGCTTTTTGGGTTATGAACACATCCGCAACAGACACTCTGGAGCGCGCCGGTGCGGTGAGAAAAGCTGGTTGGAAGAAAGACACGCACTGCCGCCTGGGGGGAGGAAGGGGGAGGAGAGGGGACTTCCAGAGCGAGATTCAACAACACTCCGTTTAAGGGCCCTGGCCGCCATGCAAATTACAAGGGATTAAACAGTACAATCTAAAGCTAGGTAATGCTTGGAATCGAAATGTTCGTTGCACACGATCATGGGAGAGAGGATGCTATAGCGCTACGTCGAGAACCAGGCTTACGTCGCTTACCTGCGAGCCCGCGAGATCTTCGAGCACCGGAATCAGGTCGAGCAGTTCGTTGTCGTGAGCGTCGGAAAACCAGCTGCTGATTGGGACGGCGTGCTGCGGGTGGAAGATGTACGATGTTGGGGAATTGTCGATAATAATTGTCTCCCGTAGATCGCGCCCGACTTGTGATAGATCCTGCAGATATGTTAGTGCTTGTCTGAAACGCTTGGCAAAGCTTCTACAGACCTTAACATAATTTCCCTGATGGTTGTAACAACTTTCTCGGAACAACCGATGATGTACTACACCGTGAATGTCGAGCTGATCCAAAAGCGGGTCACCATACTGCATTGCCATGTTAACCATGGAATCCACCATCACCATTAGCAAAACTCACTTTTGACACCGAGGCGGTAAATACTACCACTTCATATAATTCACCAACCCTCTTCATAAAAGCATCTACACCGGGTCGCTTGATGACATATACATTGTGATACTGTCCTTCAATCTCAACCGGGATGGTGAAATCTGCCTGATGAAGAGTCTATGCGAATTGTCAGCTTTGTAAAATGGTAGCTGAGCCAGGATAAGTGCGTTACCTTGAAGCTGCTGTGCACGAGCGTCTCGTCCAAGTCCAACACAAGGCATTTCTTTCCCTTGAACTCTGGCTTAATCGGCGGTAGAAGCCATTTTTGGGTCTCTGCTGGTGTCACAGCAAGGGAAGTTTCTTGACTCTGATTCTGAGGCGTGGCGCCAGTAGATGTCCTAGTCGGCTCTTGACGTTCGACGAGTGGAGGTGGTGGTGGCAAATCGATTTTGACTGGAGCAGAATCTCTCTGAACCGACTGACCGGCAGTCTCTTCTCCTGCCGTGTGCGTTTCATTGGCGGATATTGGTAGAGAAGGTGGAGCGTCTGTCATCTCGATATCTGTATCTCTTTGCTCCTGTTCCGGCGTCCGATCATGTATGACCTGCTCTTCCTCTTGTGTGACCACCGGAGTTGGTGCTTGTACTGTGACTTGGGGGTTTGCCGCTGAACTCGTGTCGAGACGTCCAGGTTGATTTGGTAGAGGAGGAAGAGGCTGGTCCGTAGATTTCTTTCTAGATGAAGAGGTTCTAGTCACGATTCTGGGTGACGTGGCCGGGACATCTGAAGCTGGCTTGTCCATTGTTGCGTCACCCTGAATTGGCTTTTCGTTCTGTTTATCCCCACCGTATACCGCGTCACCAGTTTTCTCATCCATAGGTTCCTTCGAATCTGCCGTGCTGGACTCGGCCGCACTTGCATCATGGTTCTTCAACGGGGTAGGCTGGGGGCTACGCCCGGTACGCAGCTTGCTGGTCTTCTTGTTGGCTTCCGTGTTTTCTTCCTGGTCCACAAGAGTTCCGCCCGTCGGCAACCCGCAGCAACTGAGAAAGGAAAAGAAACCGCCCTTCTTCTTAGATTTACTGTGCGTAGACCCTTCCGGTTGCTCGGCCACAGGCGCGGGCTGTGGAGGCTTCTCCGACGTTGCTGGTCTCTGTTGTGAGTGTTTGCTGCTGGCAGTGCTTCCAGCCCTCCGCTTGCCGGTGAGACTGCGTTTAGAGCCTCGCCCTATGCTTTCCGATGAGTCTGCCACGGTAGCTCCACTCAATCCAGTGCCTGTCGGCGTCGAATCTTCATGCGCTTGTGACGAGGAATGAGGAATACTAAGTAGGGACCGTTTTTTCCGTGGTTCCTCTTCAGTTGTAAGTGTATCTTCAGCGCCCTGCGCAGATGTCGGTCTGGATCTCCTGGGATCTTCCGTAGATGGCGGTTCTCGAGAAGATGTTCGTATGGGGAGTCGTGAGTTGGCGTTCGTGGTGGAATTGTCTCGTGACGATGTCGACCCTAAATTGTGAGAGGCGGTTAGCGCGATATATACGAATGATAGAACGCGGAAATGATACGAGGGGACGCACCTGGACCGTTGGCGTGTCCTGCAAAGGAGTTGGCGTCGTTGGCTAGGCCCTTTTCCGCCACAGGAATTCGACCAGACTGATCCGCAGGTGCCTGCAAGGCCTCGTGGCTCATCTGGGGCAACGGAGGCCTCAGAAAGGCGTCTGAAGCAGCTTAATGCCGTTCTGCGGGGTAGTTCTGATGCCGGACGCTCCTTGCGTTGTCGCGTGGTGGGTTTTCCGCGTGGTGGAAGACGCCGGGACGAAGCAATTAGCCTTCTCAAAGTGGCAATTGACGGCGCGGCAGCGATCAGGTCGAGGTCGCGCGGGGAGGTGACGGTGGGCGGGAAGGTCGCAGTGAGAGTGCAGTGCGAGGCCAGAGGTATGAAGGAGACGGGGAGAGCTTGGATGGACGGAGCGTGGAGCGAAGATCGGGAGGTCTGGAGTCGATGAGGCTGGTAACTCGCCTAATGCTAGAGCGGAAATGAGATGAGCAAGAGAGTGCCGTCTCGCAGTGTCAGCACCGGGTAGCGATCAGGTCTGGCGAAGCACTTTGAAGGTGGGCGTGTCGCGGTATAGCTGGTAGATGGAGTCGCGATGGGATGTGGGCGGAGTAACAGCTGGGCAAAGGCTGGATGAGGAGATGGCCGCAATGTAGCGGGCGACACGACAGGGGCTGGCTCTGAGGTATTGCTTTCCTAGGCCTTGGCTCGCGTCTAACACAGGTTCGTGTTAGCCGTCTCGCTGCGATATGCCGCCAGCCTGGTAATAAGGTAGCTAAATTTCAACGACAAGTCAAGCTGAGCGGATTGGATGTAGCAGTCCAACGGACAATGTGCTTTCCCGAGCTGATTACCTTGCGCTGCGGAGCCCTCTAGCTGGCCTACAGCAAACCCGCTTGCCCTCAGAATGCGAATCGCGGCTAATGCTCTACAGGCAAACGGCAATTCGAACCCGTGTACAATTGACCATCGCGACGATACAGCCGCGTAATGACTTCTCGACTTCTCTCGAAGCCGTTTCTGTGCAGCCGCCAGGCAATTCCCAGTGCGATGGGCGGCTAGCCCTTGACTAGGGCTCCACGATACATGCGTAGATGTGACCTATCAGCAGCCTTAACGGTCGTCAAGGCTTCGTTATTCGTTGTCTGCAAAAGTGAGACCTGGACGAGCGCCACATACTTTGGAGGCAACTTTGCCGCTTAAACCTGGCGAGACCGCAGGGGATGCCTTGCAATTACGCCCGTCACCTTCAAAAGGAGTACAGGCAAAACTCTTTAGTACGATATGGGTTTTGGCGCCAAATGTATCGTAATACCAATGGTATTGTTGTATCAAGAGTCACGTGTAGGTGAATAAGCAGTAAAACTTTAATAAAAAGTGGATATTAAAGCCTAAAGGGTATAGATCTCCCTCCTTATGGGCCAGATATACCCCATTTCCATACAACTAGTTATACCGATATTGGTGGTAGAGCTTAACAAGATCGTCAAAAGTCAGATTATCGTTAGTTACACCAAAAAAGGCTCGAAAAATGTTCCATTATATACCCGGTATCGTATTAAGGAGTTTTGCCTATACTTCTAGAAGGGCGGGAAAGGCTGCATCGTCTATCACCACATATCCTATGGTTACGGTACAATCACATGCCAATATATTCCAGTGTCTCACCTAAGGCGTGGTTCATGATAGCATTTGTTGCGCTCCAAGTCATCTGGCTGCCTGGCCGATCCAGGCCTCGCTCCCTCCTCGCAGATCACGAGTACAGAGGACTTCATGGTGTTGTGCTATGGACGAATTGGCAAGCTGACAGCTTCTCCTATTGTAGACCTCAACCCCTAAAACTTTCCGATGCAGCAATCGTTACTATCTATAAAGGTAGAAGCGTCGGGAGGAACTGCAAAATTGCAATCTTCCCAAAATGCTCGTAACGTGTTCCACCAGCAAGCTGCGCACCAAAAATCACACCAAAAATCGGAAATTTTGAACCTTAATATCTCAACAACGACTAGGTAATAAATTCTAAAAATTTAATAAGTAATAGATAGTAGTTAGAAATAGAGGCTATTAAATTTCTAAGAGTAAAACTTTTAAAATTCTTAAAATATTAAAGAAAAAGCTGAAATTTTTTAAATTTAGGGCCAAAAAACTACTCTTTTAAAAACCATAAGCTTTTAGCATTTAAAAATGTAATAACCTTTAGATTTAGGCACTGCATATAACATATTAAAATTTTAGAATTTATTACCCAGTTGTTAAGATACAGTCGTTTGCGAAATATCGGTAAAAATTCGCCAAGCCGAAAAATTCGCATCGCACCTCACCAAAATTTTGCGGAGGGAGTATGATTTCAATTTTACTACCACAATACGCTGAATCTTGATTATAACTGCCTAAAATTAAAGTTAGTAACTTGCCCAATTAAGCCAATTATATACAATTCTTGGTGTTGCCCTCTATGCCACCACTACCTACCCGTTAGTCGTCTTCTGCTCTAAAACAATCTGGACAAAAGTAAGCTTAGTCTACGCCTATTCCTACTACTCCCTAGCCGTCTAAGAAGGTTAAAAGGAAGCTAAAGCTAAAGCTGAAGCTAAAGCCGTAGCTAAAGCTATATATAGTAAGGAAGGCAAGGAGGCTAAAATCACTGTTGCCGTTGCTGTTACCGGCGCTGCCCCTGTTCCCACCATCAGCTTAACCTATATTCGCAGATTCAGATTTAGATAAGGGTAAAGATAAAAATAAGGATAAAAATAAGGATAAGGATGAGGATAAAGAGGATAAGGAGAATAAGGATAAGGATAAAGATAAGGACAAGGACAAGGATAAGGAGCCAGTAGAGACTAAGCACAAGGATTTAAACATATTGTTACCATCACCGCCGCCGCCTATACGCTTTATAAGTGTTTAGAAGGCAACTATTAGTAGTAGAAAAGAGACTCTACCTAGTATAAAGTCAGCTATATATAACACTAATAATTTATACCTATTCTAGCTAGAGGAGTAGAGAGAGTAGATCTTACTAGATCTATTACCGCAAAAGTTTAAGGTTAGCTAGCTTAAAGCTGTCGCATTATATAAGAAGGCATAGCGAGTTAACTACTACCCCTAAGAGATTCGCTCTTACAATAATCTTAAGTAAGCTATTAATATAGTTAAAGAGTGGCACTAGCGCTGGCCAATAAGATCTTTAGCCTTAAACTTTACCTTATATTTAGTTAAAGAAAAGGAGCTAGAGACTTAAGCTCCTACTACTACTTAAAGTCAGCGATTAGGTAAGAGGCCTATAGGTAAAAGGACAAGTATATAGGCTTAACTTACTACTCTACCTAGCGCACTTACTACTAAGAAAGCCTCTAGTAATTAAATACCCATAATTACTGACTGGTAGCCTTATATAAACGTTTACTGTCGTAATAAGGGTAAGACTTGTTAGCAGAATAAGAAGTTGCCTAACTCGCCCAATTTAGAAATTAATTATTATCCTATTAGTACGGATAACTTCCTATAGTAGAATAAAGAGCTACTTAGTAGCGCGTCTACGGTTAAGCAGCTGTTGTAGAATATTATTGTTAACTTAGTAAACTAAAAGGAGAGGAGCTAGGGGAGTTATAAGGAGCAGGTAGTAGAAAAGGAAGATTCTATACTATTAATAAATAATCTTTTTAAGGCCTTTATAGCGTCTTACTCTAGGCCAGCTAATTACCTACCTCCTTAGCCTTATTACCCCTACCCTCCACTATATATAGGCGTTAAGCCGCCCCAGAACTCTAGCCCTATTTAGTTAAAAATAGACCTAATTAAGCTACTTAGCTAGTTCTTTAAGTGGCTAGTACATAAGCCAGGCTTTTATAGTAAGTAGTAGAGGGCAATTTTAATACCAATTAAAGACAAGTTGGTAGAGGAAGAGTAGAATATTAATATACTAAATTTAAAGAAGCTAGGTGAAGGTATAATATTAGATTTATAGGAGCGCTATAACTTTAAGGTTAGTACGCTAGCTTAAATTAGGAGTAAGATCTTAGCCTTTAAGCGATCTAGATAGTAGCTATCTATTAATCTACAATATATCCTGCCTCTTAGAAGTGTTGCCCTATATATATCCTATATACTTAACTAACTATAACGGAACCTTGTAGCAGGAACTACGAGGGGTTCTGTTATTAGGCTAGGTATATAGGTAAGAACAAATTAACAATGTAATAACAACTGGTAGAGTGGTTGCCTAATAGATTAACTCCAATTATATTCTAAGATTTACTACAAGGAGAGAACTATCTATAGTAGGGACTAAGGTCCTTTAAATATATAACCGTACTCCTAAGAAATCCTCTCTTGTACGTAAGGTACGCGTTGTCTATATTAAACGTAACGTCCCTCTCGTTTAATATAGTCAATACGTTTAATACCACATGACCTCGGTTACTACTCCTTATTATATAGTTCTACCGGATCCATCCTAGACCGTGCCTATATTAACTAACTAGCTTCCTCTAACTCTTCTCCAAGTAGTCGTAACATCGTACTTAAAGCGTCTGTAATACTATCTCCCTCCTCTTTATCTTCGTCCTTAAAGATTCCTAACATCTCCAAGTCGTCTACTAGAGGTGTAATGTCCGTTTAACTAGTCTAGTTAATATTATTGCTTATTATGCCTAAAGCGTCTTCTTCTTTTTCCTGGGTGGAGCGCCGCCTGCGTACTGTCTCCTTAATACTATTACTTGGTGAAGTAATAGCGATTCCTTGCTCTAAGTGCGCGAAATAGGGGTTAGTTTACGTTGCGCTAGTAAGCCCTTTGTCTTAACAACCCTTCTCCTGCTCTAAATGTACCAAAGCAAACATTTAATTATCCTATAACGTTCGCTTAGTTTCTAACGCTAAATATACACGTTCTATAACTCTTAATAGTCTTCAAGTTCCTTAAGTAACTTGTTATAGGGTCTTGTATTTAATCTACTACTACAAAGCTTAACGGTAAGCTAGCCTTTATGCTGCTTATAGTTTAACGTACCTTTAAGGAGTTTACACGCGTCCTTAAAGCCTAATATTTAGCTTATGCTTATCTCTAATATCTTAAACGTATTTACGAGAAGGTTTATTCTAAGGAGTGGAAGCTTGTTTAACAGGGTTTATTTAAGCTAGGTAATAAAAGAACTAGCTCTTCTCCTATAAGGGAAACAACTCCAAGTAGCTTAGCAATTGCTCCTCTTAGGTCCCCCTTAGCTAACTTATTTTTTGGCAATTCTTCCTTATTGCTATTGCCTGACCTGCTCTCTTCCAATACTCTTATACCTTTCCTTTAGCGTTCTCTAGGTTGCTTAATGGCTCCTAGATAGTCTTATTATAGCTTATCCACTTTACTTTATACTACATTTTGTCATCTATGTCCTTATGACTAATAATCTTCAAAACTTGCTATTTATTTTTCTTTTGTCCTCTATATATATCTGCCTTATAAACTAGTGGCTTAATATCTCCTCGTGCTAGTTCTAGCATTACAATATATTATATAGGGTAGATTTTTATTTTGGCTAGTAGGTTTAACTTATATATAACTAATAAAATTCTTTACTTAATTTTAAAAGGTCCTAGTCTAACATAATCTAACTTCTTACTTAGTCGTTAACTCTTAAAATTTTTATATAGTAGCCATACTTTATCTCCCTCCTTAAGATCTGGTCCCTTAGATCTCCTAGTATTATAGTACCTTTTTATTCGTTCTTATACTAGTTTGGCTGTTTTTATAAGGTTTATATAAAGGTTCATTAACGTCTCTATTCTTTGTTTGGCTGTGCTACTCGTCTTTTTTACTTAATATAGTGATAATAACGTTCTTAGCTTATACCCGTAATTCGTCTTAAATGGTAATATTCCCATTCCTTCCTATAGTGTTATATTGTATGCAAACTATGTAACTGGTAACAATAATACCTAATTATTCTGTGCGTAATTAATATAATGCCTTAGATACTATTCTAGTGTTTAGTTTAGTCTTTCCATCTATCCATCCGTCTGCAGATAATATGCTGTAGCTATTACTGCGCAAACCCCTTATTCTGCTAGAAACACTTCCTAAAATACTACTATAAATCTTAGATCTCTATCCAATATAATTTTATCTGGTGCTCTGTATCTTGCAAATACTTCTTTTATATAGATTCTAGCAACATCCTCTACTGATATTTTTTTAGTGTATGCTATAAAGTATCCCCACTTTATTAATTTATCCACTATTACTAAGATTACGTTGTGATCTTATCCTATAATAGGATCTTTTAACTTTAGTAACTTAATAATAAAGTCCTATAATATAACCTCCCATGGTCTTTCTGGTACTTCAACAGGTTATAGCCCTCTATATAGCTTATACCTCATTGGTTTGTTCCTTTAGTAATCTAAATACTCTTTTATAACTTATCTTACTAGTCCCTAGATTTCTTAGATAATATACTCCTTTTAAAGTCTTAACACTAAGCCTATAGCTCTATTATGTTCTTGTGTTATTCCCTTATGTTATTCCTTAATAAATTCTTCTATAACGGACTTAGGTATATATGTTGCTTCTCTGTTTTTGTATTGCTTTAAGTCTAGATCCTTTACCTATACTTCTTAGATTTTCTGTGTCTAATTACTCTCTAGTGACTTATAGATATAACTTTCCTTAGTTGCTATAATCTTCAGATAATTGTACCTAATTAATCTGTCTTAATCCCTTTGCAATAAAGCTCCTAATAGCTTTTCATCACTTTAAAGTTTAGCCTTCCTGCTTAGAGTATCTGCTCGTGTATTATCTATACCCTTAGTATACTAAATTTCAAAATGGTATTCTATAAGCATTTCTGCCTATCTAACCTGTCTTTAGTTAAGCTTCTTTATTATTAGGAACTCTATAAGGTTCTTATAGTCTGTCTTAACTATAAATAGTTTCTCTATGCCTTGTAAAAATGCTCTCTATTCTTTAAGTGCTGTAACTATACCTAATAACTCCTTATTGTAGATGTCATAGTTTAACTCTAGTGGTGTTATCTTTTAACTATAGTATGCCACTGGGTGCCATCCATTTTAATATTTCTGCGTAAAGTATACCCCTAGTATAAAGTCTAATGCATTTGTTTCTATAACCGTTTCTAGACCTAGTTAATAAATTTTAAGAACTAGCTCCTAGGTAAACAACCCTTTAACTCTTTTAAATAGTTCTTATTACTTTTTTCCCTATACCCATAGTTCTTCCTTCTTTATTAACTACGTAAGTGGCTTAATATCCTTTAACTATTACGCTACGAACCTTCTACAGTAATTGCAAAACCCTAGGAACGATCTTAACTATATAACATTCTCTAGTTCTTGCCAATTTACTATAGCCTTAATCTTTTTTAGATCTATACTAAGTTGGCTTAGTTTAATAATAAATCTAATAAAATTAGTCTTTTTAGTAAAGAACTTGTATTTCTTAATTGCTACTAGTATCTATTCTTCCTATAGTCTCTTTAAAACCCACTTAATATATTCTCTGTGTGCTTCCTCACTTTCTAAGTAGATAACTATATTATTAAGGTATACCATAACAAATTTATCTAGGTGTTCTCCTAACACACTATTAATTCGCTTCTAGAATGTTGCTAGTATATTTATAAGCCTAAATTGCATAACTAACGGTTTATATAGTCCTTCCTTTAACCTAAAGGCTACCTTTTACTTATTGCCTTCCTTAATTCTAATCTGGTGGTACGCCTACCTTAGATCTATCTTTATAAAGATCTTTATATTGCCTATCCTGTCTTAGATTTCGCTAATTAAGGGTAAAGGATACTTATCCCTCCTAGTAATACTATTCAACTGTCTATAGTCTATACACATCCTAAGTTTTCCGTTTTTCTTTGGGATAAACAGTACTGGATATTCTACCAATAACTATAACAGTCTGATATATCCCTTGCGTAAGTTCTCCTAGATAAACTCCTTAAGCGCTACTAACTCTGTTTTAGTAAGCTTATAGATTAAAAAGAACTTTAGACTTATTCCCTCTTCTAATTCTATTTTATAGTTCTATACTACGTGTTCTAACAGCTTTTCACTTTCTGGTAACCATAACTTTTTACCATACTTATAGTATCTCTTTGGTACGTAACTTAAACCTTGCTTAGTCTCTTTATATATCGCTCTAACTTGGTACTATACTAACTTGGTTTACTATCGCACTTTACGCTATTATATATTCTTAATATTGACCTAACCTATAACCTAATTAATCTTTAGATTATACTTTTATAATTAAGGTATTCCTAGTATCGCCTTATCCTGTCCTAACGGTAGGATATTAAAAGATATTTGTACTAGTCTTCCTTTAATAGTTATCTAAATAGGTCCTATTTTAAGATTAATAATGCCTCCTCTATAGGCTATCTAGTCTCCTAAAATTGTTATAAGTGGATATAGGTATTCCTTCTGTCTATATAGTAACCCTATCCTTTCCACTACCTTTGGTGATATGTGGTTTTTAGTTACTCTACTATCTACTAACGCTTTAAACTGCTAATCTTACTATTTAATTTATAAATTTAGGTATTGTCCTTAAATTCCTTTAAGGGTCTAAGGCTCTAATACTAGTTTCCTCTAGTCTTATACGCCTCCCCTTTTCCTAACTATTAGCTGCTAGATCCTAGTTATACTTAGTCCACCTTTAGCTAATACTTAGTTTATTTCTTTTCCTCTATATACTATAGATAAGTGTTTTCTGGGTACTCCCACTACTATTATCCGTCTAGGCATTCTTCCGTAAGGAATTTTCCTAGTTAAAGTATTAAGTCTCCCTAACCTTGTACTTCTACTGGGTGCTATTTATATATATACTTAGCGTTTCTAAACCGTCTCTTTTTGGGTGCCTAATATATCCTTACTAAGTACTTCCGGTTCTTATCTTTTGGTGCCCTATGTATATTGCATATGTTATCCACACAAGCTATCCACGATAGTGTATAATACGCTATATGTTTTAGGTTAACTCTTAGTTTATCTTTATTCTTAAGTTTAAACCTATACCTAGTTAACCTAACTACTAGTATCTCTGCTGCGGGTACTAAGATTTATTGCTTGCTTCTTTAGTCCCTAGATCCCTCTTCTAGGTTCCTTAACATTATAATTAATGCTCCTTTAATATGACTTATACGTTTTTCCGTAATAGGTTGGTCTTAGACAACTTTTTTATCTAGCTATATATAAAAGTCTTCCCATTTATCATTGTGTTGTTGCCTATACCACTTTCCATATAACTGGTTTAGTGTGTATAGTCTATCTATTAGAAAGTACCTTGTTATCGCTGCATTGTAATATCCTTTAGTATATCTTTTTTTAAACCTAGTTGGGATATCTAGATCCTCTTCTTATTCCAGTTTATCTAACTACTTTACCCTAGGTGTCCCTGCACTTAGCTTATTAATAACTCTTTATACGGGTGCTCTGTCCTTTATATAACCTAGCATAGCTGACCTCTTGTCTAGCTTTTGCTTTTGCTATATAATAATTCTTGTTCTAAACTTATCTATAGTTTCTTATTTTTTGTGTCTTGCAGCTAGATCTTTATAGTTGTTTTACTTTTTAATCCTGGTATTAACTGTTTAATCTTTAAGCTGAACACTGCGTTTACCTAGGATTGCTAACATTCTTATTTGTTCTCTAAACTTATAGTTCTTAAACTTATGTCCTATACTTATTTGTTTGTCTATAAACTAAGTTACTACCCTTTCCCATTGGTTTTCGTCTATTATGGGTTTTTAGGTGTATCTTATCTTATTTTAAGAATCTTAAGCTTCTCTTATCTCTTCTTAAGAATCTTAAGCCTATGGCCTTTTGCCTTTATTAAGTAATAAGCTAGCTCTAGCAGTTATCTACTTGCTTAGTTTCTTTTAAACATTGCTCCTATTATTTTATAAAGCGATGGAAATTGTATCTAATGGTATTATAACATCCGTTACTAAACCCTGTTTTATAACGGTCTTAGTTTCTACTTCTATTTTAACTTCTCCGAGGTTTGTATACTTCTAGTAAGCTGCCCTTATTGCCTTATTATCAGTAAATGCTTTGTTTGTGTTAAACTTGTTGTCTTTAATGTCCGATCTATAAGCTAGTTCGTTGGTTCCCTTAAACTTAGATAATAATGGCTCCTATAGCTAATAGCTTGCGCCATACTTAGCGTCCTTATAAATTTGGCATGCGTTGTTATAATAATACGCAAAACTGTTAATTAAACACTCTTTTGTTCCTTATAGTGTACTATTGTCCCTTTATATGTACGTACCCTCTGCTGGTCTGGTTCCCTTTACTATATAGTTACTCTAACCACCTCTATAGTCTCTAGCAAAATGACCTTATTTTCTATAATTTATATAAGCCCTATCTTTGAACCATCTTTCTTACTATAGAGTCCGCCTAAATGTCTTCTACTGCTGAAATCCCTGGTTTAGCCTCTGCTTTTAGGTTCTTTAATTACTTAATCCTTAACCTCTAGGTTTCCATAGTTTCTTTTCCTATCTTTAAGTTTCTTTAGTACCACTTAGGTCTATTAGCTCTGCGCTATTCTATAGTTTTTAACTCTATGTCTATCGTTGCGTACCCTGCGCCTTATACAACTGTGGAACTCTGTCTTGCCCTTTCTTAGCTTGTTCCCTTTAATAGATCCTATTATTAATCTTTATTAACTGGTCTATTAGCTCTTTTAGAGTATCCGCATCTTTTATTAGGATGATTGCGTCCTAGACTTTAGCCTTAAGTCCCTATTTATACTGTGCTATAAGCGCCCTATTATTCCACTCAACCTATATAGCTAATGTTTGAAACTGTGTTGTATACTTAATTACTAAAGTGTATTGTACTAAGTTCTAAAGCTTTTGTTCTGCTATGGTTGTGGCCTCTGGGTCTCTAAACATCTGCGTTAGTTATTCTACAAACCTATTCCAACTGGCAAATATATACCATACGTTTTGGTTAGTAGTTGTTATGCCATTGGCCTATATTTCTGTAAGGTATAGTTTAAACCACTTAAGTGCCCTTCCTGTTAGGAACAATCCTATATAGGCTACTTAATCTAACAATATTACTAACTTCGCTCCTTCCTGCATTACCTTAAAGTGCATCTGCGTAAGAAATCCCTTAAGCTTTAACTTCTCCCCTAAGAATCGTTTAATTAAAGGTAGCTTAATTTTTACTACTTTAATTCTATTAATGCGTTCTTTAAGTATCCTATTATTATCCTGTAAGTGATTAACTATTTCCTGTAACTAACCTCGCGTAACTACTTAAGAATCCGTATCTGCTATACTAGTGTCTCCTCCTCCTGAGGCTGTGGCTGCCGTCAACGTTGTTATAACTGGTGCTTTAGGTGGTATGTTGTTCGATCTTGTTTAATACCGTAACCTTAGTAGTAAATGTGTAACGGAACCTTGTAGTAGAAACTATAAGGGGTTCTATTATTAGGCTGGGTATATAGGTAAGAATAAATTAACAATATAATAATAACTGGTAAAGTGGTTGCCTAACAGATTAACTCTAATTATATTCTAAGATTTACTACAAGAAGAGAACTATCTATAGTAGGGACTGAGGTCCTTTAAATACACAACCGTACTCCTAAGAAATCCTCTCTTGTACGTAAGGTACGCGTTATCTGTATTAAACGTAACGTCCCTCTTGTTTAATATAGTTAATACGTTTAACACCACGTGACCTTAGTTACCACTCCTTGTCACATGGTTCCACCGGATCTATTTTAGACCGTGCCTATATTAACTAACTAGCTTCCTCCAACTCTTCTCTAAGTAGTCGTAATATTGTACTTAAAGCGTCCGTAACACTAACAGCAAAATATAGGAAGGCGTTAAAGCTTTTAAACTCCTTAACTAGCTGCTAGTTCTTTCTAATCTAAGCCTTAATATTATTAAATATTGCCTTAATTAGATTATAATCTGGCGAATATAGCGGCAGAAATCTTAGCTTAATACTATACTACTTATAGAGCTTGTGGAGTCGTGCTAACTTATAGATTAATACGTTATTGAGAATAAGGACTAAGCATAGCCCTAGGTATAGTAAATAATAAGGGAGCACTTACTCCTTTATAAAGGATTTAAATATCACAGAGGTAATAGAGCCTTAAAAGATAATATAGCTTAGATATCTATCTACTAATAGTGTTAGTAGAAGGCTCCACCTCTCTAATCTCTTAAGTAGGCGTGCTACTCCGTAGTTAATCCCTTTAGGTAACTAGCTATACTTCTTATTGCTAGTCCTCTTATTTGCTGCTAACTTATTAAGAAATACTAGCTAATTTACTATCTAGCTCTTTTAAATACCAATCTAGGCGTTATAGAGGGTAGTGCTCCTCTTAGCCGCCTAAGCCTTAACTGCCTTCTGTGACTAGCGAGCTCTCTTAAGAGCGCGGTATATATTTAAAAGAGAGAGTAGGGTATTAAATTTATTAAATAGGAAGGTCTGCATCTTATTTAAATACACGGTTGGCTGGTCTTTAAAAAACTTAAGAAGCTTCTATATAATAAGTTAGCAGAAGACTTAATACTATAATATTATATATTACTATTTCTTGGTAAGGTAGCAGAGATTTATACCGGCTAAGAGTAACTATAGGTAGTGTGTATGGCTTGCCCTAAATGTTAAGGTTTAACTGTAGCTTATAAATTGTCTTTTTAGACACCTTTACTGCCTCTATAATAGCTGCTATACTTTTATTGGCTTTAACACGAAGCCTAATTCTATAAACAACTTCATCTAGAAGGCGGCGGCCCATAATTATAACAATTGTGGTGGTAAAATTGAAATCATACTCCCTCCGCAAAATTTTGGTGAGGTGCGATGCGAATTTTTCAGCTTGGCGAATTTTTACCGATATTTCGCAAACGACTGTATTAAGGTTCAAAATTTCCGATTTTTGGTGTGATTTTTGGTGCGCAGCTTGCTGGTGGAACACGTTAACGTGTTCCACCAGTCAGTGAGCCATACCTCAGTGAGCCGCCCCAAAAACCACCAAAAATTGGGAAAATCGCATTTTAATATCTTAACAACGGCTTTATAATAAATTTTAAAATTCTATAGATAACCTCTTATGCCTATTCTAAGACTCTACTCTAACTTTAGAAGTAATTTATTTAGTAGTTCTAGAGAAATAGTAATTTAGCTTAAAATTGGGGATCAAAACTTAATAAAACTTAATATCTTAATAACGGCTAGGCTAATTATTCTAGAACTTTAATAGATGTCTTAGAATAGGTATAAAAGGCTAGCTATGGAATTTTAGAATTTATTATAAAGCCATTGTTAAGATATTAAAATGCGATTTTCCCAATTTTTGGTGGTTTTTGGGGCGGCTCACTGAGGTGTGGCTCACTGACTGGTGGAACACGTTGTCTCGCGTAAATTAGTCACCATGGTAGATTCGCCAGAATCAATTTATACTTAGAACAACTCCTCATCTATTCTCCGCGTATTTGATACACTAATGTACGTGATTTTGAATTATTTTTTTACAAAATACGTTGTGATCCTCAAATGCGTTTGCGACCCACTCCTCCTTGCTCTCTTCCTTGATTTTATTAGCCTTGTGATTCTGGTCTTCTGACAGACTGCATACGAGAGGCTATAACATCAACTCGGCTCATCTTCTCGCACACGCTGTGGGTCCCCGAAATATTTCCAGATTGCGAATCCGAGTTACTTAATATTGAGGATTTTACAGTTTAAATCAGCTGTCCGCTCTGTGGGACAAAAGAGATAGCGAAAGGTGACAAAGTCATGACTGTTGTCGGACGGACAAGTCACTCATAAGAACTCTGTCGATTGAAGCTGGCTCTAGAAGCTCTCCATATACATGGGGTAGGGGCAAAAGATTAACGACGACGCTAACAACGATTTGGTAACTGTTACTCAATCGCCACCAGGTCAATATTGCCACTTAGTCGGTAATAGGTAATAAATAGGTAATAGAAAATAGATAGTAAGACATACAATGGCAAGAAACAAGGTGTAAGTCATAAGGTAGTACTTAACAGTGAGCTTAACGGTCGACACACCACCCTAGCTACTCAGTCTCGACTAAGCAGCTAAATAGAAAATAGAAAAAGTTAATATAGGCAATTTAGTGTTGACTTAAAGAAATCCTCTCTAGAGTTACCTTGTCCAATATTATCCAAATTAAATTAAATTAGATTCTTAATATTAACGAGATTTAACTGTTAAACGAACGCCTCGTGCTTCTAACGTGGTAGGGCCTTTTGTAACAAAGCCTTGCAGTAGATACTACGGTAGGCTTGTCAATAGGCTAGGTGTGTAGGTAAACAAGAAGTCAACAACGTAAATATAACTAGTAAAGTGGCTGCCCAACAGATTAACTCCAATTATATTTTAAGATTTACTATAAAGAGAAGAACTATTTAGATAGAGACTATAGCCCTTTAAATATACGACCTAACTCCTAAGAAATATACTAAGTATATTAGTACGTTAGTACGTTAGTACGTCCCCACGTTCCTACGTTCCCATATTCCCATGTTTTAAACTAGTTTTATAACTAGCTATATAACTTAAATGCCCTTTATCCTATAGCTTAATTGGTTTTAGAGCCTTCTATACTATCTTAACTAACCCATTTATATCTTTTTTTAGTAGTTATACTACTGCCAATATAAGGTCTATAATACTATCCTCCTCCTCTTTATCTTTATCCTTAAAGATATCCCATATCTCTAAGTTATCTATTAGAGGTATAGCACTCATTTTTTAATTTAATAACCTTTCTAATTTATAATACCTCTTATTAGATCCTTATTATCTAATTATTATAATTAGCTTATCCCATGCGCCGTCGATATAGGCGCTATGGTAAGCGAACCAACCAAATCGTCTAGATTTTTGATGTCAGTCTTGCGGTCGATACCTCCGATACCGAGTATCAGGATACCCGAGTATCGGCCGATACTATCGCCGATACCCCAATACGTATCCGATACAATACAGTATTTTGCGCCACCACGGGAGCTAATTTTAGGCTCTTAAAGATTCCCTAGCAAGCTAAAGAGATAGAAAGTAGATTTCTACTTCGTATGATATAGAATCTAAAGCGGAATACTTAGAATCTCCTTAGCTACCCAATCCTTTGAGCTTTGCACGAAGCCCCGCACGAAGCTCTGCACGAAGCCCTGCACGAAGCTTTGCGTACGGAGGCTCTGCACGAAGTTTTGCGTACGGAGGCTCTGCATGAAGCTCTGCACGACGGCTCTGCACGAAGCTCTGCACGACGGCTCTGCGTACGGCGGTTCTGCGTACGACGGCTCTACTACGGAGGCTCTATATAAAAGCTTTGTGCAGAGCTTCGTGTAGAGCCTCCGTACGCAGAGCTTCGTGTAGAGCTTCGTGCAGAGCCGTCGTGCAGAGCTTCATGCAGAGCCTCCGTACGCAAAGCTTCGTGCAGAGCCTCCGTAGGCAGAGTTTCGTGCAGAGTTTCGTGCAGAGCTTCCATACGCAGAGCCAGATATAGAGCCATATAATATAGAGCCACCTACTAAAAAAAAAAAAAAAGGATAATACAACTTTATTTACTCGGTTTAAATTAGTTGTTTTTATATAATATCCGTGGCCTGCATAGCTGCGCCTTAACCAGCTACCCTCTCAGGTAAGTGGTGGACATCCTAATCTCCAGGACACCTCAATAGCCATAATTAATCAACTTTCTTAATCATTCAATTACTACACAACCACCAATATAAGCGATTATCTGTCTACTAAAAACCAGGTCGCTTGCCTTGCTTAAGCTATCCGCAATAGCAAATATCCCTTAATTGCAGATGCAACGCGTAAGAATTCTAACCTATACGGTCGCGTCAAGAATTGCGTTACTAGACGAACGTCTTAATTAGATCAACCTACAACAAATAGGCTACTTAACAATACCAAAGAAGAAGGAATTATGCTATAGATAACACGGCTAAATAATATTAGTTAACGCCCTGGCATTTCTCTGCTCAAACAATTTGTTAATTATATTCTTGCTAACTATTATACAGATCTTACTAAACCACCATCTACCTACGACACTAAATAGGCTACACGCTTCTATAAGTGCTAAAAGGTTATACTTAGAACTAAGGTACTTAAAGAGGTAAAGAGATAGGCCGCTAAAGATCCTATTCTTATAAAAGAGTGGTTTAACGCGTTAGGGAGGGACATTAAGAAGTATACCATACAGTATAAAGATATATATAATATGGACGAATTAGGCATATATATAGGGCAAGGAAAGAAAAAGAAGGTACTTATTATTTATAATAACGTAGTATAGTATAAGGCTGGTAAGGCATTTAGCTATAAATCTATTACGGTTATAGAGATAATTTATATAGACAGCCACGTTATCCTACCTCTTATTATCTTTAAAGGCAAGACCTACTAAATACACTAGTACTTAGAGACGACAATTCCTAACAGCTATACTATTAGTATTAGTAATACAGTGTATATAAATAACAAGATCGCGCTTAAATAGATTAAATACTTTAATCTTTATACGTAAAATTAGATAAAGGGTATATATAGACTCCTTATTCTTAATGGCCATAGCTTTTATAAGACGCTAGAATTTACGCAATACTATATTAATTATAAGATCTTACTAGCCTACTTTCTCTTATATCTTACGTATAAGATACAGCCGCTTAATATGGTTATATTTAAGCTATTTAAGCACTAATATAGTAAGGCCGTAAACTAGGCTTACTATACTAGCGCATTTAAAATTAATAAGATAGAATTTCTTTACCTTATTCCTAATGTACAGAAGAGCATATTTAAGAAAGTAATAATTAAAGCGGTATTTGTAAAGACCGGCCTTTACCTATTTAACCTAAAGAAGGTACTTAATAAACTACCTCTACTATATAAGGCTACACCAGAGATGGACCTATAGTTAACTATTAATATTATAATACCAAAAATACTTAGGCAGGCAAGCGACCTAGCTTTATATATTAGGTAGAATTAGTAGGAATAGGAGAATAAGGACCTAAATAAGGCTATGCAAAAATATGTATATGGGGCAGAGATTTAGCTCCAGGCGTTTAGATCTCTTAAATAGCAGCTAAAGGAGACTAAGACTAAGAATAAGTAACGCTAAAAGTGGAAGGCTAATACTAGAAAGGTTATATAGAAGTTTAGGGTAATTATAGTTACAGAGGGTCGTTTACTAGCTAAAAAGAGGAAGAAAGCTAATAAAAAGAAGCTTATATATAAGCGTAAAAAGTAGGCTAAAATACTAATACTAGAGCCTAAGACTCCTAATAACTCTAGGGATAAATATAGTAAATAGGATAAAGCGCGTAAGCAGCAGGAAGACTTATAATTATTATTATAGTGGTGCCATATAATTAATTCTTTTCAAACCGTGGCGATTAAGCCGTCCTAGTAATTAGGATGTCCACTACTTACCTAAGAGGGTAGGTGGTTAAGGCGCAGGCCACGGATAATAAAGAAAAAGGGGATAAAAAGTTTATTAGGAGTATGCCAAGACTTATTACGATAAGATTTATCTAAAACCACCCTGTACACAAGATACTGAGGCTAATATAGTATTAGTATTACTATTAAAGAGAGCAGTATTGGCATTTTTATTAAAAGAATTAAGAGTTTTAAAGTTATTAGATACAAGAATAGAATTTTAATTAGCCATTATAGCTTTGTATAAGTAAATTTTTAGATATTTGTATAAATGCTAGCCTTTGTACGAGTATCGGCGATACGTATTGGGGGTATCAAGTATTGACCGTAAGACTAATGTTTAGACTTACGGAGGATAGGCTGGATAGGCCTCTCAGATAATAGACCTATTAGCTAATAGTATCCGGAGACTATTTGGATAGTCTCTAGATAGTCTCAGCAAAATCCCCTTAATATACTTATACTTATAATGCACCCCCCAATATTAAATAAATAAATTTTCTATTAATATAGATTTATAGAGCTTGCGAAGCGCTTTAAAATGGTACTACTTTTATCTAAATATCTTAAGGATAAGTAATATTACATAGAT
>Ga0307507_10000132_pt1 | contig 128113 bp, 28 predicted proteins | sample 7_EM_MG_FD_207223 | JGI IMG/M metagenome (GOLD analysis project Ga0307507, IMG submission 207223) | Populus trichocarpa ectomycorrhiza microbial communities from riparian zone in the Pacific Northwest, United States - 7_EM | ecosystem: Host-associated > Plants > Roots > Unclassified | place...
AAAGCTATTTATAAGGCTAGCAAAATAAATATTATTATTTTAGATAATTTAATATAATATAGCGATGGTTCTCTTCTACCTATCTACCTATTGACTTACCTACCTGCCTACATCGCCTACCTGTCTGTGCTACCTTGATTCGATCGATCGATCGAATCGTTTATAGTGTTCGCTGGCTAGTCGTTGTCGTCTGGTTCTGGCGACGCTCGTCTGGTTCCGGTAACGGTCGTCTGGTTCTAGTAACGGTCGTCTGGTTCTAGCGGTAGTTATCTAGTTCTAGCAACAGTCCTCTGCTGGCTGCCGTTCTAGTGCCTCCCTAGGTAGGGAGGATATAAGGAAGAAAGGAAGGGTAAAAAATAAGGCGGCAGAGGCATGTGTAGAGGCTATTGGGAATACAGCGGGGACCCGATGCAGAGCTTCGTGTAGAGCCTCCGTACGCAGAGCCTCTGTACGTAGAGCTTCGTGTAGAGCCTTGTGCAAAGCTTTGTGTAGAGCTTCGTGTAGAGCTTCGTGCAGAGCTTCGTGCAGAGCTTCGTGCAGAGCTTCGTGTAGAGCTTCGTGTAGAGCTTCGTGTAGAGCTTCGTGTAGAGCTTCGTGTAGAGCTTCGTGTAGAGCTTCTGTCACAGAGCTTCGTGTAGGGCTTCGTGTAGAGCTTCGTGCAGAGCTTCTGCAGAGCTTCGTGTAGAGCTTCGTGCAGAGCTTCGTGTAGAGCTTCGTATAGAGCTCCGTGCAGAGCCTCTTGTTATCACGGAGTAAGTACGAGTGACGATAATATGTAGCAAAGTAGATATTATTAAGCTACGTACATAAACTGTGTGATAAAGTCAAGACGTTGCGTAAGGAAGGAAGGTAAAAAGGTACAAGAAGGGGTATATACTGTTTACTTATTGCTAGGTCAACAAGTGCACAGGGCAGAAGTTACGGATATTTCGGATATTGCGGATATTACAGATGTCTCGGATATTGCGGATATTGCAAGCGGACATCGTAAATATTGCGAATATCGCGGATATTGCAGTATCGTAATTAGTCTTTGGTTGCTAAGTCGGTGGAAATAGGTGGTTGTGTGCAAGGTGTTATAGGGTAGTCCTATAACAGTACCTATCACAGTGCTATAATGCTAATAGGCTGAATAACTACATTGTGGTATGAAGAGGAGAAGGAGGTAAAAGGGGGTATTATATACAAATAGTAGGGGCAGCCGCCAAGGCGCTAGTAGTGGGCCAGCCAATAGTAGGAAACAGTACGAGACAGTACGTATTAGGACTATGCCATAACAGTACTCCCCTCCCTAGAAGGTTTGGTCCCTAAACCAAATAAGTAACCTATTTTCGCTATAAAGATATTACTTCTACTTACCGCCCTTAACTAAGCCAATAGCGATTTTCCATACCGGGCATAGAAAATCTTAATTGGTTAGCTTAATAAATAAAATTAGTAGAACTCCATACCACTACCATATAGCGCTTCTTGGCAAAAAACTAACCAATTAGATAACTTTAACTGGTGGTTAAAGTTCCATAAGATCTTAACTACCATAAATTACCTTTATAGTCGGCCACGGCCTTGGCGTGGCTCTCCCTTATCTTATACCCAGTTTGGGGGTCCTAGCTTCTTAGGGTGTTGTTTATAGAACCTTAGTAGTACGCGCTCGCACCCTTTTAGGGATTTCTTGGGTTCCTAGGTTTTCTCATTATGGTATTTCCATTTAATATAGTATGTTAAGCTATACTCGTCTATTTGTTTATTATATATATTAAGGATCTTTTTAAATTCCTACTTGTCTGTAATATTGCCGTTATTATCCCTTTTGGCTATCCTGCCTATAATATTACAACATTCCTCTTTATTAATGCGTGCTTAACTAGAGATCTCTTTAGGGAACTAGAGGCGGACTTTTAAAGTATAGAAAGACTTATTAACATAGATGTGGTTTAAGAGGTTAACTACAACTACTTCTCTATAGGTAGCTAGGACGGGCTAGGGTCCGTCCTAGTTATTATCCCACTTTCTCTTGGGCTAGTTGGTCTTTATATTTTTAAGGCTAACTATAACTATATTATCCTTTTTAAATATTATACCTTCGTCTTGTTTTATATTAGCGTTATCTTTATATTATCGCTAGGAGATACAAGCTAGGGCTTTAAGCTAGGTTAAGATGCGCTTAAAGCGGTTAGTAATAGTATTAGCTTATAGGTACTCCTTCTTTACATATATAGATAGGGCTAATGGCTAGGGGCCTGCTGGTTTAACGCCTAGACGTAAGTTATAGCTATGGTTAGCAAAGAATAGTGAGATTCCCGTGGTCTTATTAACCTAGTTATTTATAGCAAACTTAGTAAGGGGGAGCTAATCTACCTAGTCGTCTTAGGTGAAGCTTATAAAGGCGCATAGGTACTTATTTATTACTGCATTAACAATCTTGGTTTAACCATCTATTTTAGGGTGCTATGCGGAGCTAGGGCTTAGGGTTACCTTTAGGCGCTAGTTTAGGTAACGCTAGAAGTTAGAAACAAATAAAGAGCCTCTATTAGAAATAATAGTATTTAGAGCGCCGTGTAACTTATAGATAGTGTAAATAAATACTTTAACAAGCTCCTTAGTATCTAGGCTAATAATAGGAATAAAGTGTCTTATCTTTATTAGGCGGTTAATAACAACAAAGATATATCTATATATTTTGCCGTTATAAAGGCACTTAGGCAGGTCGACAACGTGGTTAATAGAGATATTGGTCTATAGGCGGACTGGTAGTTCTAGTAGTTTTAGGAAACTGGGCGGTACTAAGCGTGGGGTCTTTATACGGAAGCAAAGAGCGCAGTCTTTTATAAAGGTAGCCATAAACTGTGAAATACCTGACTATTAATATATTTAATTAAGGAGGTCTAGTGTTTTAACGCGGCCTAGGTAACCCGTAGGGCCCAAACTATATATACGGTATATAACTTCTAGTTAGAGTTTATATAAATTAGGGATAAATACTTAATTCCTATAGTAGATTAGGCCATCAACAATTAAATATTTGGATTTATTATAGCGGAGCAGCTTCCTAATCTGCTTAGGCCAATAGCGTGCTTTATAGTCTTCCTGTTTATATAGTGTAGTTAATATATTCCTAGCGAGTTTGTTCTCTTTATAGGTATTCTTAATAAGCTCCTTAAGGGTTTTTTTCTCAGGCTCTGGGTCTATTACTATAATAAAGTCTTTAATGCTTTAGTCTTAGGATTTGCTCAGTAGTTCTTCTAGGATAGTAGGGTTAACTTTCTTTGGTAGTAAAACAACGCGGTCTCAGTATCGTAGACGTTTATTATTAGCATTAGCAGGTGCAACGCCTAGAAGGCGGCTAAGAGCGTCCGGGATTATAGCTTTAGTGCTAGGCCTATAAGTAATAACAAAGTTAAATTAGGAAAGGAACTTAGCCCAGCGGACTTAGCACTAGTTTAGTTGTTTTATTATTATAAAGGTCTGGAGGTTCTTATAGTCCATAATAATTTTAAACGGCTGCTTAGTTCCTTATAGTTTGGGATACTATTCTTCTAGTGCCTTAATAATTGCTAGGAGCTCCTTATTATATATTTTATAGTTGTATTTAGGGGCTAAGTACTTAGCAGAGAAGAATGCGACTAGCTTAAGCTTATTACTTTTATTAGCTTAATAGAGCACTCTACCTAAAGCCTAGTTTAAGGCGTTTGTCTCTACCATAGTCTTCTTTATATAGTCGTAATACGCTAGGACCAGTGCTTTAGTAAATGCTGTTTTTAGGGTCTGGAATGCCTGTGCTTAATTAGGGCCCTATAACCAGCTAATGCTCTTTTTTAGTAGCCTGGTCATGGGCTTAACTACCTTAGAATAGCCTTAAATAAATTATTAGTAGAAGTTCGCGAAGCTAAGAAATTGCTATAGTTTTTTAATTAATGTTGGGTCCTTCTATTTCTATAAGGCCTGCACCTTCTTAGGGTCTATAGTTATGCCGTTAGTTAAGATAATTAAGCCAAGGTATTTTATTTTGGTAGTATAAAACTTAGACTTATTAATATTAATCTAGAGTCCAGCATTACTAAGTCTCTGGATAATTTCATTTACGTATTTTATATGCTTAGCATATATTTTTAAGAAGACAAGAACATTATTAAAATACGCAGTATAGTAGTCGTTAAGGGCGTTATATAAAACATGGTTAATATAGTTTTGGAATATAGCGGGCGCGTTATAGAGACTAAACAGTATAACTAGCATCTTATAGAGTCTAAACCAGGTAATAAATGCTATAAGCCACTTATAGCCTTCCGCGATCTAGATCCGGTTAAACGCAGTAATCACATTAAGCTTAGTAAAGTACTTAGCACTATAGAGTGCGTTAAGTATCTCGCGGACTAGTAGCAGTGGGTATCGGTTCTTAATAGTAACTATGTTTAGGCCTTAGTAGTTATAGTAGATTTGTATACCACCGCCAGGTTTCGCTATAAGGAGAAGTGGTACGGCAGCTAGTAAGGTTAATTTGCAGATAAAACCCTTATCCAGCATCTTATTAATCCACTTCTTTACACAGCTAAGTTTAGTGGGTAAAAGTGGTCTGTTTTTATAGTACGGGGCCTGCTTTCCTAGTATAATCTTAATTTTGTGGTCCCATAGTTAGTAAGGGGGCAGCTTATCTATATTCTTAAGAAGAAAGTGTTTAATATATTCATAAAACTCTTTTAGTAAGCGTTATAAAATATCCTTATAGGTTAATCCTGGTTTGCCTTTTAGAAATTTCTTAATATTAGTATTAACTATCTTCCGGCGTAGAAACTCAGACTTAGTTTTTAGGTTTATTTTAAGAAAGTTATAAAAATAAGGGGGTAGCACTTTATAGGCTTCCTTTATTATATAGTTGCCTTCTATTAGCCAGCAAAAAGACCTTTCTAACAGGTTCGGTACTTCTATTAGGCCTATAGGTAGCTCCTTAAGCAGCTATTAGTGTTTTTCTTATTTAACCAGTTCTACTAGCTCCGCTATATAGATCCTTATTACCTTTACGCCTTTTTATTTACAGAACTGGGTAAAATTAACGGCATAAGTGCATTTAATATTATCTAGGTTAGGGCGTATCTGGCTCTCCAGTGCTACGGCTAAGCTAGCACGGCTTAGTTAGCCTAGGGGGGCGGAAACGAGGCGGCGGCCTTACACGGTATGCGTAAGAGACGGGTGTAAGGTTAGGCGTTACAGGGGGAAGGTCTTAATTACTCTAGTTTTAGTCTTGGCTATAACGCCCTTAGCTATTATACGTGCGGTTATATATACATACAGTAAATAACTTAAAGTTAGGTATCTTATTAGCTGACCTAGGTTAAGTGGGTATATATAGGGGACTTATAGTTCTGGCGGTGTTTATTTTTTTAGAAATAAGGCAGTAGTCCAGTTTTCCAGAATCTCTGTTTTATTTACTGCGTATATTAGCTTACTGGTATTAGGCACCTCTTTTACTATCAGCTAATAGTATCTAAGCGTTAGCCGTGCAATGCGTCCGCGTGGTACTACTTAGTTATAGTTAGGAATATACCATAGGAGACAGTTATAGGCATAGTAATTAGAGTTAAACTTAAGCTCTAGAGTGGGGAAGTCTAGTTTTAGGTTATGCTTTTTAAGCTAGGGCATTCTAAGAATTACTAGTATTAAGGGTAATAACTTCATAATATAGAAGAGTATGGATTCTATATAGTGGCCAATTATTATTCTTGCTGTAAAGTAGTAGGTAATAAAGCTAGATAGGAGTCTATTAGCAAGGCAAAGTGGTTTTAGGACTAGGAGTCTTTTTATTATAATATTATACTTTTTTACAAGCAAGTCTTTGTCTGCAAACGCTAGTGCTATACTACTACTGTTAACAAGGCTTACTATTTTAATGAAAACTTATAGGAGTAGGTTATATAGTAAGGAGAGGTAGGTCTAAATAAGGATGGTATTCCTATTATTGTTTACTATTTTAAGGTTAAATAGTAGCTAACTTAGAATAAGATCTAACTAATCTAGTAGTATAGATCTAATCCTTTTATCCTTCTCCCTATATAGTTCTAACCCTTAGAGGCAACTTAGTCTAAGGGTTAATCTTTTAATAACTGGATTATAGGGCTTAGCTAGTAGCTATAGTCTTAGCTAGTATATCCTAACGTATCAGTCTCCGACGGTGTATATATGCTAGGGAGTACTTTGCTAAGGACATAGCCGGTCTTATAGTTAGTAGCGGCATAGAGCACTTGTCCGTAGTTTATATACAGGACCATTAGCTGGGGCTATATTAGGGAAAGGAATTATAGGGGTAGGTCTCTATGTCCAAACCTACATCCCCATCTATAGTTGTTATTTTAGTTACTAATCTCTCTGCTAAAGAATCCGCCGTGGCTAGAAAGGGGTTAGCGCGGTAGTATTAAAAGGGGATTTAGATTTATTTTAGGGTTATAAGTATCTTTCTAGTAGCTAGGTTAACCACATGCCAGGCAGAGTCTATTATCCATATAATATCTTTAGACGTTGTTAGGGAGGCTACTACTACCGCCGCCAAATTTAACGGCGTTAAGGTCTATTAGGTTATTCTATAGTGCTAGTGCTAAGGTATTATTGTTAGGTAGTGTAGGTTAATAGCCGCCAGTAGTACTTAGCTTAGCGGTATTTAGCTTAGTATAATAGGCGTAGTTCTATAGGTTATAAGCAAATACGTCTATTTGCTTACTCTAGCCCTTATAGTCAGCATCGTTAATTTTACGGCTAAGGATAAGGGCTAAGTCCTTTATCTGAAATAAAATATTCTTTCTAAGCAGATCTACCTTTTATTCCTTAGTCTTATTTGCTTTTATTATTAACTTATTAAGCTCTACTTTCTAGAACCAGTAATTATACTTGCCTTAGCTTAAGGTGTCTAATTTATTCTTAGCCGCTTGGGTTATATCTCTGGTCTTATAGTGCTTCTTTATATACGCAAACATAGACTCTCGGTTAGAGAAGGCCCATTTACTTAGGTTATTTGGGTGTATATATAGCATATTAAGGTTATACTTAATATAGTTATAAGCCTTATCTGTTAGCATGTCTAACATATAGAGAACTTTGTCCATTAGGGTCTTAAAGCACTTTGTATCTCTATAAAAAACGCCTTAGATCTTTATTTCCCATATTTTAAAATTTTCTTGCTTTTTAGTTAGCGATCCCTTGCCATTAAATTGGGTAGGGTCTTTTGCTTTACGCTTTTTTCTATAGGGCTTAGCTAGGGGAGGAGAGCTAGTAGCGGTGTTCTTATTAGTAATGGTTTAGGTAAATATAGTAATCTAAGAGCTTAGGCTTTATATAGTCTCAGTATATACTAAAGCTTACTATTTATATTACTTTACACGTAGTTTAAGTGTCTTAAGGGAGTTAATTCTGTATTAAGCTTCTTTAAGTTAGGACTTTACAGTCCGGCCTTTATTATAGACTGTTTAGAGACCGCTCTTAACGCTAGTTAAAAGGGTTGTACATATAGAGAGATGCTAAAATATTCCTGCTATATTAAGGTCCTTAGGGTACTCCAGACCACTCCTAATTGCCCAGGTAATGTTAGTGTAGGAGGTATTAAAGAGGCGGGTAAGCGCTTTGTGTATATTCGCTAATAGGGTATTCTAGTCACCTATTTTAGGGAATCTGGGCAGGGTAATTAAAATCTATAAGGCTAGCTGTAATGCTAAGATTATTTAGGACAATACTAAGATTATCTAGGACTGTACTAAGATTATCTAGGACTATACTAAGATTATCTAGGACTATACTAAGATTATCTAGGACTGTGGTATAGTATTATTGGTCACGTCAGGTCGCGATTATACTGGGAAAATAGAGATAGTGGACTGGGGAGAATAAAGATCACAATAGGGCGTAAGAGGAGATACCATAAACTATTACAGTGCTATAATGCTAATAGGCTGAATAACTACATTGTGGTATAAAGAGGAGAAGGAGGTAAAAGGGGGCATTGTACACAAATAGTAGGGGCAGCCGCCAAGGCGCTAGTGGTGGGCCAGCCAACAGTAGGAAACAGTACGAGACAGTACGCGTCAGGACTGTGCCGTGATAGTACCCCCCCTTTAAACTCGAGCTCCTACGAGATGTGGTTATAGTAGTTCTGGGTAGAGTTTATAGAAGTCTTTTACGGCTTATATAAGTCCTACAGAGTCAACAGGTTCCTAGGAGGGCTTAATATAGCCTCTCCATTTTATAAGATATATATATTAGCGTTTCCGTTTATTATACTTAATATTATTAATTCTTTTAATAAAGTACTTATCCTTACCATCTACCTTAACTGGTGGGGGAGGGTCCTAGATCTATTTAGGCAAGGCGTCTAATATAGGGGCAGCAGGGTAGAGGACTAACGTATAGAATATAGGGTGGATTTTAACAGTATTAGGAAGCTTTAGTTAGTAGGCGTAAAAGAAGACAACCTTCTTAATCTTATAAGGGCCAGCATTCTTCTAATTAAGTTTCTTAGTAGATTGCTTTGTTTTTAGATTTCTTATATCTAGCTAGATAAAGTTACCAATTTAATAGGCTAGTGCTAGGGTTTGTTTCTTATTTGCTGCGGCTTTATAGACAGATTGGGCCTATATTATTTTATTAATAAGAAACTGTTATAGTTCCTCTATCTTTTCTATAAATTTGTTTACTTCTATAACTTATAGGGCATAATAAGCGGGGCGAGGAACATTACTAAAAGGTTTAAAACCTATTTATAGATGCTAGCCGTGGTTAGCTAGGGACAGGGAGACCTTTATAGTTTCTAAGACAGAGTTATTTGCAGTAAACTTAGTAAATGCAAGCCAGTTAATCTAGTTATCTTATAAATATAATAGGTATATCCGAATATACTATTCCATAATAGCATTTATATATTCCGTTTAACCGTCCGTTTTTAGGTAATATACTATAGACAATAGTGCTTTAATATGGAGTTGGGTAGTTAGTTCTTTCCAAAATACAAAGATAAACTAGTTACCTCTATTGGAGATAATCGTTTTAGGGAGTCTATGGAGTTTCTATATATAATCTAGGAATAGTTAAGTGACGGTAGATGTTAACATATTAGGGCAGGCGATTAAGTGTCTTATTTTAGACAGTTGGTCTATAACTACTATAATATTCTTACAGCCTTTATTTTTAGGGAGTTTAACAATAAAGTTAATTAAGATGTCTTTCCATCTTTAGTTTAGGATAGGTAGTGGCTTTAGGAGGCCATTATACGTTTTACGTTTGGCTTTAGCTTATCGGTAGGTATAGTAACTAGCGACATATCTTTGTATTATATTATGCATATTTAGCTAGTAGTAATCCTATTGGAGTAGTTCTAGGGTCTTTCCTTGGCCTAGGTAACCGGCTACTAATAGGTTATATACGTATTTAAGGAGCTTAAGCTTAAGTTTATTATAATTAGGTATAACTAGACGGTTCTAGTAGTACAGAAGGTTTCTATAAGCTTTATACTTGCTTAGGGAGATTGTAATAGAACCTTATAGTAGGAACTACGGTGGGTTCTGTTATTGGGCTAGGTATATAGGTAAGAACAAAACAACAACATAATAATAACTGGTGGAGTAGTTGCCTAACAGATTAACTCTAATTGTATTCTAAGATTCACTATAAGGAGAGAACTATCTACGGTAGGGACTAAGGTCCTTTAAATATACAACCATACTCCTAAGAAATTCTCTCTTATACGTAAGGTACGTGTTATACGTATTATACGTGGCGTATACTACATATACTTTATACACTGCGTATAACATTATATAACTCGCTTACTATACCTCGTTATATAGTTCCACCAGATCTATCCTAGACTGTACCTATATTAACTAACTAGCTTCCTACAACTCTTCCCCAAGTAGTTATAACATCGTACTTAAAGCGTCTGTAATACTATCTCCCTCCTTTTTATCTTTGTCCTTAAAGATTTCTAATATCTCCAAGTTGTCCACTAGAGGTGTAATGTCTGTTTAATTAGTCTAGTTAATATCCTTACTTATTATACCTAAAGCTTCTTCTTCTTTATAAGCGCAACGTTGTGCTCGCACCGTGGCTGCTATACTATCGCTTAGTGAGATAATGTTGTCTCCGTATTCTTGTTGTGCGAAAGCGGGGTTGGTGTATATTATAATAGCGAGTCCCTTGTCTCAATAACCCTTATTTTACTTAGAGTACACCAAAGTAAACGTTTAATTGTCCTATGATATTTGCTTTGTCTCTAACACTAAGTATACGCGTTCTATAACTCTTAACAGTCTTTAAGTTCCCTAAGTAACTTATTATAGGGTCTTATGTTTAATCTACCACTGCGAAGCTTAACGGTAAGCTCTTAAGCGCCTTAAATAAGCTTTATTGTTCATAGGAAGTAGAGCAGGAGGCTATAGCTACTTAATAGCGTGCCCTTAAAGCCCGTCTATTAGCCTCTGCCTATCTTCTTTATCTTAAACGTGTCCGTAAGAAGGTTTGTTCTAAGGAGTAGAAACTAGTTTAACAGGGTTTATCTAAGCTAGGTAATAAAAGGACTAGCTCTCCTCCTATAAGGGAAATAACTCTAAGTAGCTTAGTAATTGCTCCTCTTAGGTCCCCCTTAGGTAACTTATTCTTTAGCGATTCTTCTTTGTTACTATTACCTAACCTACTTTCTTCTAATACTTCTATACCTTTCCTATAGCGTTTCTTAGATTGCTTAGTGGTTCCTAGGTAGTCTTACTATAGCCTATCTACTTTACTTTATACTATATTTCATTATCTACATCCTTATAACTGATGATCTTTAAAACTTACTATTCGTCTTCCTCTTATCCTCTATACGTGTCTGCCTTATAGACTGGTAGCTTAATATTCCCGTATACTGGCTCTAGCATTGCAATATATTATATAGGGTAGATTTTTATTTTAGCTAGTAGGTTCAACTTATATATAACCAATAAAATTCTTTACTTAACTTTAAAAGGTCCTAGTCTAATATAGTCTAATTTCTTACTTAGTCGTCAACTCTTAAAATTTTTGTGTAGTAGCTATACTTTATCCCCCTCCTTAAGATCTAGTCCCTTAGATCTCTTAGTATTGTAGTACCTTTTTATTCGTTCTTATACTAGTTTAGCTGTTTCTTTAAGGTCTGCATAAAGATTTATTAATATCTCTATCCTTTACTTAGCTGTGCTACTCGTCTTTTTTGCTTAATATGGCGATAACGATATTCTTGGCTTATATCCATAATTTGCCTTAAATAGTAATGTCCCCATTCCTTCTTATAGTGTTGTATTATATGTAAACTATATAACTGGTAATAACGATACCTAATTATTCTATATGTAATTAATATAATGCCTTAGATACTGCTCTAGTGTTTAGTTTAGTCTTTCCGTTTATCCGTCCGTCTGCAGATAATACGCTGTAGATATTACTACGTGAACTCTTTATTCTACTAAAAACACTTTCTAAAATACTACTATAAATCTTAGATCTCTATCTAATATAATCTTATCTAGTGCTCCGTATCTTGCGAATACTTCCTTTATATAGATTCTAGCGACATCCTCTACTAATATCTCTTTAGTGCATGCTATAAAGTATCCCTACTTTGTTAGCTTATCTACTATTACTAAGATCGCGTTATAATCTTGTCCTGTAATAGGATCTCTTAACTTTAGTAACTTAATAATAAAGTCCTATAATATAACCTCCTATGGTCTTCCTGATGTCTTAATAGGTTATAGCCCTCTATATAGCCTATGCCTTGTCGGTTTGTTCCTTTAGCAATCTGGATATTTCCTTATAACTTATTTTACTAGTCCCCAGATTCCTTAAATAATATACTCCTCTTAAAGTCTTAACACTAAGCCTGTAGCTCTATTATGTCCTTATATTATTCCCTTATAGAATTCCTTAATAAATTCTTCTGTAATAGACTTAGGTATATATATTACTTCTCTGTTTTTATATTACTTTAAGTCTAGATTCTCTACCTATACTTCTTAAATCTTCTATATCTAATTACTCTTTAGTAATTTATAGATCTAACTTTTCTTAGTCGCTGTAATCTTTAGATAATTATACCTAATTAATCCGTCTTAATCCTTTTATAATAAAGCTCCTGATAGCTTTTTATTACTTTATAGTTTAGCCTTTCTACTTAGAGCATCTGCTCGTGCATTGTCTGTACCCTTAGTATACTGAATTTTGAAATAGTATTTTATAAGCATTTCCGCCTATCTAACCTGTCTTTGGTTAAGTTCCTTTGTTATTAGGAATCCTATAAGGTTCTTATAGTCCGTCTTAACTATAAATGGTTTCTCTATGCCTTGTAAGAATGCTCTCTATTTCTTAAGTGCTGTAACTATACCTAACAACTCCTTATTGTAGATGTTATAGTTTAACTCTAGTGGTGTCATCTTTCGACTATAATATGCCACTGGGTGCTATCTATCTTAATATTTCTATATAAAGTATGCCCCTAGTATAAAGTCTAATGCATCTGTTTTTATAACCGTCTCTAGACCTGGTTAATAGATCTTAAGAACTGGCTCCTAAGTAAATAACTCTTTAATTCTCTTAAATAGTTCTTATTACTCCTTTCCCTATGCCCATAGTTCTTCTTTCTTTATTAACTGTGTAAATAGCTTAATGTCTTGTAACTATTGCGCTATAAACCTTCTATAGTAATTGCAAAACCCTAGGAATAATCTCAACTATATAACGTTCTCTGGTTCCTGCCAATTTACTATAGCCTTAATCTTTTTTGGATCTATGCTGAGTTGGCCTAGTTTAATAATAAATCTAACGAAATTAGTCTTCCTGGTGAAGAACTCGCATTTCTTAATTGCTACTGGTATCTATTCTTCTTGTAGTCTCTTTAAGACCTATTTAATATGTTCTCTATATTCTTCCTTACTTTCTAAGTAGATAATAATATCGTTAAGGTATACTATAATAAATTTATCCAGGTGTTCTCCTAATATACTATTAATTTACTTCTGGAACGTTACTAGTATGTTTATAAGCCTAAATTGCATAACTAATGGCTTATATAGTTCTTCCTTTAACCTAAAGGCTGCCTTTTATTTGTTGCCTTTCTTAATCTTAATCTAATGGTACGCCCATCTTAAATCTATCTTTGTAAAGATCTTTATGTTACCAATCCTGTCTTGGATTTCACTAATTAAGGGTAAAAAATACCTATTCTTTCTAGTAATGCTGTTTAACTATTTGTAGTCTATACACATCCTAAGTTTTCCGTTTTTCTTTAGGATAAACAATACTAGATATCCTACTAATAACTATAATGGTCTAATATATCCCTTGCGTAAGTTCTCCTAAATAAACTCCTTAAGCGCTACTAACTCTATTTTAGTAAGCTTATAGATTGGAAAGAACTTTAGACTTGTTTCCTCTTTTAATTTTATCTTATAGTCCCATGCTGTATACTCTAACAGCTTTTTACTTTCTGGTAACTATAACTTTTTACCATACTTGTGGTATCTCTTTAGTACATAACTTAAGCCTCACTTAGTCTCTTTATATGTCGCTCTAACTTGGTACCATACTAACTTGGTTTGCTATCGCACTTTGCACTATTATATATTCTTAATATCGACCTAACCTATAACCTAATTAATCTTTAGATTGTACTTCTATAACTAAGGCATTCCTAGTATCACCTTATCCTGTCCTAATGGTAGGATATTAAAAGACATTCTAACTGGTCTCCCTTTAATAGTTATCTAAATAGGTCCTGTTTTAAGATTAATAATACCTCCTCTATAGGCTATCTAATCTTCTAAAATCGTTATAAGTGGATATAGGTGTTCCTTCTATCTATATAGTAACCCCATTCTTTCTACTACTTTTGGTAATATATAGTTCCTAGTTACTCTACTGTCTACTAACACTTTAAACTGCTGATCTTGCCACTTAGCTCTTAAATTTAGGTATTAACCTTAAATTTCTTTAAGGGTTTAAGGCTTTAATACTAGTTTCCTCTAGTCCTATACACCTCCTCTTTTCCTAACTGTTAGCTGCTAGATCCTGCCTATACTTAGTCCAACTTTAGCCAATACTTAGTTTGTTTCTTTTCCTCTATATACTATGGATAAGTGTTCTCTAGGCACTCCCACTACTGTTATCCATCTAGGCATTCTTCTATAAGGAATCTTCCTAGTTAAAGTGTTAAGTCTTCTTAACCTTATACTTCTACTGGGTGCCAACTATGTATATACTTAGCGTTCCTGAACTGCTTTTCCTCTAGTGCCTAATATATCCTTACTGGGTACTTCCAGTTCTTATCTTTAGGTGCTCTATGTATATTATATATATCATCCACATAAGCTATCCACGATAGTGTATAATACACTATATATTTTAAGTTAACTCTTAGTTTATCTTCGCCTTTAAGTTTAAACCTATACCTGGTTAACCTAACCACTGGTATCTCTACTGTAGGTACTAAGATTTGTTACTTACTTCTCTAGTCTCTAGATCCTTCTTCTAGGTTCCTTAATATTATAATTAATGCTCCTTTAATATAACTTATGCGTTTTTCCGTAATAGGTTAGTCTTGGACAACTTTTTTATCTAGCTATATATAAAAGTCTTCCTATTTGTCGTTGTGTCGTTGCCTATACCACTTTCCGTATAACTAGTTTAGTGTGTATGGTTTATCTGTTAGAAAGTACCTTATTATCGCTATATTATAACATTTTTTAGTATATCTTTCTTTAAACCTAGTTGGAATATCTAGATTCTCTTCTTATTCTAGTTCGTCTAACCATTTTACCCTAGGTGTCCCTACACTCGGCCTATTAGTAACTCTTTACATAGGTGCTCTATCCCTTATACAACCTAGTATAGCTGACCTCTTATCTAGCTTTTGCTCTTACTATGCAATGATTCTTGTTTTAAACTTATCTATAGTTTCTTGTTTTCTGCGTCTTGTAGCTAGATCTTTATAGTTGTCTTACTTTTTAATCCTGGTATTAACTATTTAATCTTTAGGCTAAATACTACGTTTACCTAGGATTGCTGACGTTCTTATTTATTCCCCAAACTTGTAGTTCTTAAACTTGCGTCCTATACTTATTCGTTTGTTACTAAACTGAGTTACTACCCTTTCCCATTGGTTTTTGTCCGTTATGGGTCCTTAGGTATATCTTATCTTGTCTTAAAAATCTTAAGCTTCTTTTATCTCTTCTTAAGAATCTTAAGCCTGTGGCCTTTTGCCTTTATTAAGTAATAAGCTAGCACTAGCAGTTATCTACTTGCTTAGTTTCTTCTAAATGTTACTCCTATTGTCTTGTAAAGTGATGGAAATTGTATCTAATAGTATTGTAACACTTATTACTAAACCTTATTCTGTAATAGTCTTAGTCTCTACTTCTGTTTTAACTTCTCTAAGGTTTGTATACTCCTAGTAAGCTACCTTTATTGCCTTATTGTTAGTAAATACTTCGCCTTTATTAAATTTATTATCTTTAATATCTAATCTATAAGCTGGTTTGTTGGTTCCTCTAAACTTAGGTAATAATAGCTCCTATAGCTAATGGCTTACGCCGTACTTAGCGTCCTTATAAATTTGGTATACGTTATTATAATAATACGCAAAACTATTAATTAAACATTTTTTTATTCCTTATAGTGTACCGTTGTCCCTTTATATATACGTGCTGTCTACTGGTCTGGTTCCCTTTACCGCGTAGTTACTTTAACCACCTCTATAGTCTCTAGCGAAATAATCTTATTTTCCGCAATTTATATAAGCCCTATCTTTAAACCATTTTTCTTGCTATAGAGTCCGCCTAAACGTCTTTTACTACTAAGATCCCTAGTTTGGCCTCTACTCCTAGGTCCTTTAATTACTTAATCCTTAACCTCTAGGTTTCTATAGTTTCTTTTCCCATCTTTAGGTTTCTTTAGTACCGCTTAGGTCTATTAGCTCTGCGCCGTTTTATAGTTTTTAACTCTATGTCTGTTGTTGCGTACTCTACGCCTTATATAACTATAGAACTCTATCTTACCCTCTTTTAGCTTGTTCCCTTTAGTAGATCCTATTATTAATCTTTATTAACTAATCTATTAACTCTTATAGAGTATCCGTATCTTCTATTAGGATAATTGCGTCCTAGACTTTAGCCTTAAGTCCCTATTTATACTATACCATAAGCGCCTTGTTATTCCACTTAACCTATATAGCTAGTGTTTGAAACTGTGTTGTATACTTAATTACTAAAGTATGTTATACTAAGTTCTAAAGCTTTTGTTCTGCTGTGGTTGTGGCTTCTAGGTCTCTAAATATCTGCGTTAGTTGTTCCGCGAACCCGTTCTAACTGGTAAATATTGTAACGGGACTCCCGTTACAAGCGCTACGCCGTACGCGTAGCTGGTTCCTTTTCTTGTTCGATGACGTCGGCAGATAGTTTATCCGCCCCGACGCCCTTATATAGATTTAGCCGCAGCTGCATTCCTGTTAAGTTCTCTAGCAATCCTCTTAAGTCTCCACGACAGCCGTATATAGCTATCAATTCTATGAATCTGATGCTTGTTTATCTAGCGTTTACATATAATACATTGTTATCGTGATATTAGGATTGCTCGCCCCGTCCAGCTAGACGTTAACGATAGCGCAGAGCTATCGCGGACTTTCTATGTAGAGTCTTTAACGTATCTAGTCTAGATTTTTTCTTCCTTCTTTCTAGACAGCTACTATGTCTGACCCAGCTCTTTTCCTGCTAGTATAGCAGCTATAGCAGGAACTCCAAAACTAGCGTACTAAGATCTAGTCGCTTTGATCAGACCTTGATGCCTTACGCATTAACATCCACCAGCTCCAGCTCCAGCTCTAGCTTTACTTCTAGACCTACCCTATGCCTGCCCTAACTACTCGTCCGCGTCTCCCTGATCCACCACGCTTTAATAGTAAGCCTCTTACGTTACGTACGTGGCTCCTATTAATTAGGGCAAAGCTCCGATCTAACTAGCTTAACGGTGCTAACGCGTTTAACTATATATGGGATTGCCTTAAGTAGTCCTAGTAGGCTTTTGTCCTATACCTCTGCTAGTTAGCCGAAGATACCCAGTCCTGGGACCCTAAGGATATCTTCTCTTTCTTCTAGCGCCTTTGCCATAACCTGAGAGAACAATAGGAGGCTATCTAGCGCTTTTCATCTGTACGCCAGAGAGAAGAGGAGTTGCTTATTGCGTACCTTGCTCGCTTTAAGCGATTTGTATATAAGGCCAATGCTTCCTCTTGGCCAGACGTATCACGCGTTATGGCGCTTTACCGTAGCTTCCGTCCTGCCCTCCGCCAGTCTCTTAAGGAGTTAAGCGATACCCTGTTCAGCCTATTGTATAGTGAGTATATTAAGCTCGTCTAGCGCCTTAATCGCCACTCCTGTCGCCTAATCCAGAACCCGCCAGTCTAGAAACCAGCCCAGAAACCCATCGCCGCCTATAAGCCTATGGACGTTAACCTCTAGCTCTAGACCACTAGTTTTGCCCTTGCTTCCCAGTCCAGAAACAAGTTAAGGGTCCCGCCTAGTTTCTGCTCCCGTCTACTATCCGCTGCCTTATCGCGATCGCGATCGTCCTCTGCTAAGTCTACTAAGCGTCGCGCATATCGCATGAAGAACGGATTCTGTCTCTGTTATGGTGTACGCGATTACTAGATTGCCCAGTGTCCACACTCCTGTGACAACTCCTGATCCTACCCTGTTAGACCTGTCACCCCCTAGAGGGGGGGTACTATAATGGGACTCCCGTTACAAGCGCTACGCTGTACGCGTAGCTGGTTTCTTTTCTTGTTTAATGACGTCGGCAGATAGTTTATCTGCCCTGACGCCCTTATATAGATTCAGCCGCAGCTGCGTTCCTGTTAAGTTCTCTAGCAATCCTCTTAAGTCTCCACGACAGCCGTACGTAGCTATCAATTCTACGAATCTGATGCTTGTTTATCTAGCGTTCACATGTGATATATCGTTATCGTGACAAATATATACCATATATCCTGGTTAGTAGTTGTTATGCTATTAGCCTATATTTCCGTGAGATATGGCTTAAACTACTTAAGTGCCCTCCCTATTAGGAACAATCCTGCATAGGCTACTTAATCTAATAATATTGCTAACTTTGCTCCTTCCTGTACTACCTTAAAGTGCATTTGCGTAAGAAATCCCTTAAGCTTTAACTTCTCTCCTAAGAACCGTTTAATTAAAGGTAACTTAATTTTTGCTGCTCTAATTCCATTAATGCGTTCTTTAAGTATCCTATTATTGTCTTATAAGTAATTAACCATTTCCTGTAACTGACCTTATATAACTACTTAAGAATCCCTATCGTTTATACTGGTATCTCCTGGCCCTGAGGTTGTGGCTGTTGCCGATACTGTTATGACTAGTACTGCTCTTGGTGGCATATTGTTTGATCTTGTTTAAATACTATAACTTTGGTAGTAAATATGTAACGGAACCTTATAGCAGGAACTACGGTGGGTTCTATTATTAGGCTAGGTATATAGGTAAGAATAAAACAATAACATAATAATAACTGGTAGAGTGGTTGCCTAACAGATTAACTCTAATTATATTCTAAGATTTACTACAAGGAGAGAACTATCTATAGTAGGAACTGAGGTCCTTTAAATACATAACTGTACTCCTAAGAAATCCTCTCTTATACGTGAGGTACGTGTTATACGTATTATACGTGGCGTATACTGCATATACTTCATACACTGCGTATAACATCATGTGACTCGCTTACTATACCTCGTTATATAGTTCCACCGGATCCATCCTGGACCGTGCCTGTATTAACCAACTAGCTTCCTGCGACTCTTCCCCAAGTAGTCGTAATATCGTACTTAAAGCGTCCGTAACAGAGATCCTTTTTAAACGTCTAACGCCGTCCTATATTAGTTTAAGCGTCTTTTAGATAAACTTATTGTTCGGATATTTATTGACTATAATTTGTTTAATTAATTAATTAGTTATTTTAAGGACGTATACTATAAGGTCTTTAGTAGGAGGATTAAATAGTTTAGGGCGAAGCAGGGTTTAATTATAGTAAGTATACGCTTTTTTCTGTGCTGGTATGTCTTATAAGCATTAGGTTAGGGTATTAGGCTTCTAGCCTTAGATACCTAGGCAGTATATAATAGAGAATTGGAAACGGGATAGGTATTCTAACTAGCAGGCCTAATAGTGGCTTAGCTGTTTTATGGTTATAAAGTATTATAAGTTTTTATGGTTGCTAAGAACCTTAATTAGAAATCTGGCGCCTTTTAACTTAGGTTGCTATTGTTTAAAGCATCTAATAATGGCTAGTAGTTCCTTGTTATAGATTTTATAATTACATTTAGCTAGGCTTAGTTGTTTTAAGAAGTATACTATAGGGTGTAATACTCCCTCCTCGTTATATTGAGATAGAATGCCTCTAGTAGCGTAGTTAGATAAGTCAGCTTCTATAACACTTATTTAGTCTAGGTTGAAGTGTTAGAGTATAGGTGCGGTAGTGAATATAATCTTTAGATACGTAAAGGCTTTCTTACATTTCTTGTTAAAGATAAAGGCTTTATTCTTTTAGGTTAAAGCAATAAGGGGTAAAGCTAGGGTGGAGAAGTTATTAATAAACCGTTAGTAGAAGTTAGCAAATTCTATAAAGGCCCTTACGTCCTTAACATTCTTTAGTTCTTGCCAGTTTATAATTACTTTAATCTTCTTTGGGTCTATTTATATGCCGTCTATAGAAATAATAAGTCTAAGGTATAGGACTTCTGTTTTATGGAACTTGCATTTATCTATATCTAATTATAGGCTAGCTCCGCGTAGGGCTTCTAGGATAAGGTTAACGTGTTTCCAATATTTAGCTAGGTTATTACTATATACCAAAATATTGTTAATATAAGCAGTACAGAAGATATCTAGATAAGGGCATAGGGTGTTGTTTACAAAGTGCTAGAATAAACTTGGGGCATTTATGAGGCCAAACAGCGTTACTAAGTACTTAAATAATCTATATTAGATACGGAATGCGGTAAGCTATTTATCTCCTTTTATAATATAGAGGCGGTTAAATGCGTAAATAAGATTAAGTTTTGTATAGTAATGAGCTTTACTTAATTAGTTTAGTGTTTCTTAAATTAATAGGAGCGGGTATTGGTTCTTAATCGTAATAGCGTTAAAAGCTTGGTAGTCTATATAGAAGCATAGACCGCCGCTGGGTTTCTTAATAAAGATTATAGGTATAGCTATAGGTGAGGAGCTTGCTCTAATAAATCCTTTACTTAAGTGCTTATCTAGGTACTTCCGTAGCACCTAAAGTTCATTTTAGGACATTCTATATAGGGGTCTAAATCTAGGCTGCTTTCCTTCTTTAAGTTTAATCTTATGGTTATATGGTTAGTGCTCTGCTAACTTATTAGCTTCCTTTTATAAAAATATATCTAGGTTTTTATAGTAATATACTAGTACTTTTATGGCGGGGTTAGTGTACTTCTTTAGTACTAAGGCTTTCTTAATATCAGCTATTATGACGGTGTAGATTATATATTTGGGTTTTCTAGTAAGTTGCGCTAATAGGGTAGCTCTAATTATTTAGATGTCTAGGGTGTTAGGTAAGCTTTTATTATCTATAGTTTCTTATATAGTTCCTTATTTAATTTTAGGTTTAGTAGTAGGTATAGAGTTAGTATTAGATACAGAGTTGGTATTAGATTTAGGTTTAGGTTCTTTAAGTATCCTTTTTATAGTAGAATACCAGTTCTTCTGGTATACTTATTTAATATATTTAAGCCTTTACTTAGTCTAGGGCGGTACAGTACTTAGGATTAATTCTTAGGGTTTAGTAGATATTCCGGATTCTTGGTGGACGTTAGCGGATATTCTAGATCCTTAGTAGATGTTAGTGGATATCTTATCTTGGTGGAATCTAGTAGATTCCTTAGATGTGGGGCGGACATTAGTGGAAATCTTGGGCTTTGGTTTAGGTTTAGAGCGGTAAGTTATAGAGCATTCCTGCTTATAATAAGAGGCAGTAAATAGAAGCTTAAGGTTATCCTAATTAATAACCACCTTATATAGCTTTATCTAGGGTTGTCTAAGGATTACTAGGTGGCCTAAGGTAGTAATAAAAAGCTTAATCTATTCTTTGTGGTTTAGGTATTAGAGTCTTAGGGCTACTATATAGGTAATACGCCCTAAGATAATGTGTTTGCCATTAAATCTAAATATATTAATATGCCGGTTAAGGGGGGTTAGGGTAAAACCATTATCTTATATAAAGATCTTGTTAATAAATCCTATGACGCTAGCTCCTGTATTAATTAGAACTTAAGTATTAGCCTATTAATCTTTCTGCTAAAGATAGCAGTTAATGGTTATGCTGCGGTCCTAAGAGTTAGAGTTTATAACATCTAATGCGTTTAATGAGATCCTATAGCAGAGCCGTCCTAGAGAGCGACTTAGCTCTAGGACCTTCCTTTTAGAGGCAATTAGGGGGGGGTTCCTAAGGGTAATTGTATACCGGAGCTTTGTCCTTATGAGTAGTATTTACTAGATGTGGAGCTAGAACTAGATAAAGATTGGGAACAGTAACTAGAAGATCGGTATAGTAAACGGCTACTAGTATTAGCTATTTATAAATTGTTTTGGGACGTAGGCATAGAGACGGAATAGTATTTTAAGATATAAGCCTTACTTCCGCATTTAAAGCAGAGGCTTAGTTTAATGCGTTGTTCTTATTTAGAGGACCCTAGTAGGGTATACTCTAGGGTCCTAGAGTTAATATCTATAGCGTTAGGGTGCTTATGCTAAGAAGATAACTTAATAGAGACTTATAAGGCTATTATATTATACTAAGGAGCGGACTTTAGTATTAGACGTAGTATATTGTTATACCATTTGTTAATAACGTTTACGTAGGCATTAAGGGCTCCTAGTAGGTCTATACCTATTAGGGAGGTTTTTAGTTTAGGGCTTAGGGATTTAATAAGGCTATTAATTAGTGCGGAGTCATTCCAGCCTATTTCCTTTGCGTAGCAGTTAAATTTAGAGAAGTATACTAGGAAACTTTTCTTTTTTTAAGTTATATAGTTTATCTTCCTTTAAGCGGTAGCTTGGCGGTTTGGGTTACTATATATAGCTTTAAGAAGTACAACTAGGCTTTATACTAAGTTTGGCTAAAGAGGTTTAATAAGGTCAGCTGTGTCTCCTCCTAGTTAACTTAGGGCGTAGTACAGTTAGTTAGCTTTAGTTAGGTAATAGTTAGCATTACTAGTTAGCTTATTCTTAAGCCAGCTTAGGAATAATTAGAGCTCTTATTGTTTACTAGTAAATATTAGAGGGTCTAGTAGTTTTTTAGATTGTTGCAGTATAGTAGACAGATTTACAGAATAAATATCCGCAGCTAGCTTAGGGTTTGCACCTAGCGAGCCAGGTCCAGATTTGGTCATTTTTATCTTATCTGTGGGTGGTGTGTTAGCAGCCTCTTGGGCTAGTATTTAGTCTTAGGGCCCTAATGCAAGTGTCTTAAGGGTGCGGACTTCTTCTTAAAGTGCTTTAATTGATTTCTAGTGCCGTGCTTCTTATTCGGCTTATTATTTAGCTATAGCGGCCTGGTTCTATACAAGGGCGTCTATAAAAGATTTTTGTATATTTACTAATTGTTCTTAGAGTGCGGATATAATATTAGTGGCTATTATAGGGGCTTTAAGGTTATTCTGTATTTTAGATAGGGCAGGATGGGGTAGGGCAGGGTAGAGTATAGGGTTTTTTTTAATGTAATATAGTATTACAGAGTAAGTACGAGTGACGATAATATATAGCAAAGTAGATATTATTAAGCTATATATATAAACTGTATAATAAAGTTAAGATGTTGCGTAAGGAAGGAAGGTAAAAAGGTACAAGAAGGGGTATATACTGTTTACTTATTGCTAGGTTAATAAGTGCATAGGGCAGAAGTTATGGATATTTTAGATATTGCGGATATTGCAGATGTCTTAGATATTGCGGATATTGTAAGTGGATATCGTAAATATTGCGAATATCGCGGATATTGCAGTATCGTAATCGGTCTTTGGTTGCTAAGTCGGTGGAAACAGGTAGTCGTGTATAAGGTATCACGGGGTGGTCCCATAACACTTATAATTAGCATATTAAGGAATGTATAAGTTGGTCAATTATATATTATTTAACTTTTAAATATGTTAAATTGGTCAACGGCGTATTATTTAACTTATAAATATATTAAGTTGGTTAACTATGTATTATTTAACTTTTAAATATATTAAGTTAGTCAATTACGTATTAAGTTAGTTAAGTTAGTTAATTGCGTATTAAGTTAGTTAATTACGTATTAAGTTAGTTAAGTTGCATATTAAGTTGGTCAATTGCGTGTTAAGTTAGTTAAGTTGTATATTAAGTTGGTTAATTGCGTGTTAAGTTAGTCAAGTTACATATTAAGTTAGTCAATTACGTATTAAGTTAGTTAAGTTGTATATCAAGTTAGTCAATTTCGTATTAAGTTAGTTAAGTTGCATATTAAGTTAGTTAATTGCATATTAAATTAGTTAAGTTATATGTTAAGTTAGTTAATTACATGTTAAGTTAGTTAAGTTGCATATTAAGTTGGTTAATTGCGTGTTAAGTTAGTCAAGTTACATATCAAGTTGGTCAATTACATGTCAATTACGCGAAACGCGCTTAATAAAGTCGACTTAAAACCTAGCCTGCAAATATTTTCCTAATGTAGGAATGCAAATTAATAATATACTTATCTTAGCATTAAAAGAATTCTTAGTCTTAGAGGATAATAAGGTTAATAAAGCTAAATTTTTTATAAAGTTAAAGGAGGCCTTAGTATCAGAAACTCTATTAATCTTTAATAGATATATACTAACGCAATATAAAAATACTATCTAGTTATGTTAAAAGGAATAAGTAAAGAAGCTTAAGCTTATAGATACTAAGTCTTCTAACTTTTAAAACAACTATAGAGAGCAACGGGCTTATAAAGCTTATATTATAACTATCTATTAACTAAAAACTATATTTAACCTCTTAGTTACTACCTAATACCAAAATCTAACTAAAGCTAATGTTACTACTTTAAATAAGAGGTTTGTATGGTAGATAAAGTATATAGATTAAGGTATTAACTATATTACCCTCGACCTATCTACAGCAAAGCTTTTTATCTTTGTTGATAAATCATTTATAAATAATAAAGATTTTAGTTCCTAGATTAGATATAAAATTATTATTATAAATAAAACTAAAACAATAGAAAAGGAATTCTAGATTAAGGGAAATTTAATCTATTATAGCTTAACTAAAAGTAAGCGAGTGACTAAAAGCGTCCTAGTATTAGAGATTTACAGTATAATAAGAGGAGTGGATATGGCGATTATTATTAATACTACTCTCAAGATAATTATAGATCAACTCGGTTTTTCTTAAATCCTAACCATTGTCTGTACCGACTCTTATTTACTTTAAAAATACCTTATCAAGCTTAGAACCACTAAGGAGAAGCGTCTAATAATTAATATTATAGCCCTTTATTAATTATATAAGTAAAAAGAACTACTAAAGATCCGCTAGATTAACGGCCAAAACAACCCAGTAGATGCTATGACTAAGTCCAACCCTAATAAGGTATTAGAAAAGTTCTTAGATACTAACTGCCTTAAGATACAAATAGAAGGATAGGTAAAAAAGAGGAGAAAAGGATATGAGTATAGTAGGATTATAAACCAATTATAAATGGATATGGAAAATGGTTTAGTAAGACTTATATATATAACAGTATACAGTAAGTGTTTCTTTTAAATGACGATTCGATTAGTTCCTCTCCATCAGGAAATTTTTTTTAGGCTCGTTGTTGCGGTTTGCGGCAATTTGCTGCAAACTATACAGTCGCGGTGGTCGTATATAGTCCATAGCGATTCGTACAAACTGCGCGTTTTGCAACAAAATTGCAGCATCTAATAGCAAATTGCAGCAAAACGCTTAACTACTAAGGGGTTGTTCGGTTGCAAATCGCCTCCATTTCATAATCTGTTCAATCCGTGCGCCTTTTAGTGTCGCCCATTTTGTAATTAGTGGCGGCTACTACCGTGGCTCATTTGAATATGTAATTGAGTCGATTGTTCGGTTGAGGCTCCATAATGAGGCTCCAGATTTGACTTCGCATAATGCGTGATTGACGTCGGTGAGCGATTCGAATGAGCCCCTCTCTGCCACCAGGCCTCTATCGCGACTCTCTACTTTGGTGTAGAAATGGAACCTCCTCCTCGGCCAACGCCCTCTCTGCGATCGACGTTTCCTACATCTTTGCCCACCTCCTGTACGAGCCGTAGTAGAGTTACAGTGACGCCTGCGACTAGGGCTCCCAACGATAACGTTATTTATAAGCTTATCGCAATAATATTATTAATAATAAGCGATATAAATACGATATTTGCTTATAAATATATTTTGGTGTTTTAAAGCTTTTAGAAGCATTTATTAAGAACTATAAATATGCCATACGTTCTCATATATTCCCATATATTAAATTTTCTAAACTAGTGCCCGAATGCCTTAACGCCTCTTTTAACTGCCTCTAATCTATTCTTATAGCTTCCTCTAGTTCTAAACTTCTTTTTATTAGCTCTAATAGCAGTTCTAATAATTTATTTAAATAATTAGAACGTAAAAATAACTTATTTAATGATCTAATACCTAACGATGAAGATAACGCGCCATTCTTACCTTTCTCTACACTATTCTCTTCCTCCTCCTCTAAGCACCCTACCAAAAGACGTAAGCTTTAGGCTATAAATATATAGAAACTTAGCCAAGAGCCTAATAATTAAAAGCCGCTAGTAAACAGTAAGGGGAGGTAATATTAGTACTACGCCCAGTATACTTCCTAGCGTAATATAATTACTCCTAATATACATTTATATCTTCTTAATATACACAGTATTACTGTTAAAGAAGAAGACTTAAGCCTTAAATAAGCTATAAAGAATAGGCTTAAAGAATAGTTTTAGAAATAAGGAAAGCTTTAGGTCTAGAAGCTTAAGAGGCAAAAGGAAAGGATCCTTAGGGAATATGTTAACCTATTAGTTATATAAGAGGCTTTAGCACAGCTAATTATTATTTAAAATCTACTATATAAGGTAGTATCTGAGCCAGAGCTTTATGCGCTTCTTTTATTAGTAAACTATACCTATAAAGAAGTTCTAATTAGCTCTAGTAGCACCGCTCTAAGGCTAATTAAGGACTCCTTTCTACTTAATAAAGCTCTTCTTAAGCAAAAGCTCTCTGCCTCTCTTATACCTATACACCTCTTACTTAACGGGTAGATATTACTAAATTAAAAGACTTTTATTGTAATCTGCGCCTACTTTATTAATAATTCTCGCGTATTACATAAGGCTCTACTTACTCTACCTTTTCTCCCTAACGCGCATGGCGGTAACAAATAGGTTAAAGTCCTTTGGCAAGTGCTTAAGGATTATAGTCTGCTTAAGAGAATTGGCTATTATATTGGCAACAATTACGGTAATAATAATAAGCTTCTTAATTAGCTTAGTATAAAGTTTTAAGAGAAAGGAATAGAGGCTAAATATAACGCTATGCAATACCGCATTTGCTACTATGGATATGTCCTTAATATTACCGTATAAGCCTTCTTCTTTTTAGAAGATAAGGTAGCTATTAACGCGGCCTTTAAAGAAGCTGAGGAGCACTTTAAAGCAGAAACTATACTTAAAGATAATTAGATTAAAGAGCTTCTTACTAAAAGATTTAAAAAAGAGAAGGCTAGTTAGTTTATTTACTATTTAATTAGGCCTCCGGGCAAAGTCTATAATATTATTATATATATTTAGAGCTCTCTTGCTTACTATAATTATTTTATTATAATTGCTCTATGGGCTATTCCTATAGATAATAATATGTGGTAGAACTTATGGTATAATATAATACTAGTGGCTCTTAAACTAAAAGACGCAATATTAGGAGAAGTTTATTAATAACTTTAATAAAAAAGATATTCTTAACGCTGCTAACTAAAAGGCTTTAGAAAATATTAGAGACTTTTTATAGCCCTTTAAGAGAGTTATAAAAGAGATAGAAGGTAATAAGGCAACTCTTAATAAGGTCCTTTTTATAATAGATTTTATAGTATAGCACTTTAAGAGATCTCTTAAAAAGTGCGCCATAAACTTAAGGCTTTGCGACTATATATATACTAGTTAGCACGCCTTTAATAAATACTATCTTAAGACTAATTAGGTTACTACGTACAGTGCCACCTTACTACTTGCTCCTTACTAACGGAAGGCCTATATTAATTATAATTAAAAGGCCTTATAAAGGAAGCTAGTAGTTAATATAGCTTAGAAGCTTTAGGTAAAAGAGTATAAGGGTAAGTTTAGTAATGAAGAAGTAACGTAGGAGGTCTTTAATTGTAATTAAGAGCTAGATAAGTATAATATTTAGAGCTAAGAGTAGTTAACTCTACATGCAATTAAGGATAAATTTAATTACTTTATTAACGCCTCTCCTACTAATCTTCCTTCTGGAACTACTGCCCTTAATTAGTAGCTTAATCTAAGCAATTATACTAATTACCTATTACTTTACCGTATAGCAATAGATCTTTTATCTATACCGTCTATATTAGCCAAGCCAGAATATATCTTCTTAGGAGCTTAACGGACAATATCCTAGCAGCGAATATCTCTTAGCCACGTAAATATTAAGTGGATAAAGTGCTTAAAGTCTTAAATAAGAGGCGGAATTGTATCTAGGTAGAGAAAGGAGCTTTTAGTAAATATATTAGAACGGGAGGAGAGAGTAGGTGTAACGGAACCTTATAGCAAGAACTACGGTAGGTCCTATTATTGGGCCGGGTATATAGATATAAACAGGTCAACAACATAATAACAACTGGTAGAGTGGCTGCCTAATAGATTAACTCTAATTATATTCTAAGATTTACTACAAAGAGAGAACTATCTACGGTAGGGACTGAGGTCCTTTAAATACACAACCATACACCTAAGAAATCCTCTTTTATACGTAAGGTACGTGTTATACGTGTTATATATAGTTATACACTACGTACACTACGTATACCGCGTATAACATTACATAACTTATTTACTATTCTACATTATATGGTTCCACTGGCTCTATTCTAAACCGTACCTATATTAACCAACTAGCTTCCGCCGACTCTTCTCTAAGTAGTTATAATATTGTACTTAAGCTATCCGTAACACCATCTCCCTTCTCTCTATTTTTATCCTTAAAGATTCCTAGCATCTCTAAGTTGTTTACTAGAGGTGTAATATCCGTCTAATTAATCTGGTTAATATCCTTATTTATTATACCTAAAGCATCTCCTTCTTCGCAAGCGCAACGTTATACTCGCACTATTGCTGCCATACTATTGCTTAGTGAGGTTATGCCATCTCCGTATTCTTATTATATAAAAGAGGGGTTAGTTTATATCGCGCTAGTAAGTCCTTTATCTTAATAACCGTCCTCTTATTTAGAATATACTAAAGCAAACATTTAATCGTTCTGTGATATTCGCTCTATTTCTAACGCTAAATATACGCGTTCTATGACTCTTAGTAGTCTTTAAGTTCTCTAAGTAACTTATTATAGGGTCTCGTGTTTAATCTGCCGCTAAAAAGCTTAAGTTAGAGTTGGCCGCTACTTACGCCAAACTCTACTAGTCCTTAGAAGAGACTGCTCTAGCCCTTAAGGCTTAACGTCGCTCCTTTAAGGTTTAGCAGGCTGCCTTTACTTAGTTAACCCGTCTTAAGAAGGTTCGTAAGAAGGTTTATTCTAAGGAGTAGAAACTTGTTTAATAGGGTCTGTCTAAGCTAGGTAATAAAAGAACGGACTCTCCTCCTACAAGGGAAACAACTCTAAGTAGCTCGGCAATTGCTCCTCTTAGGTCCCCCTTAGGTAACTTATTCTTTAGCGATCCTTCTTTATTAATACTGCCTAACCTACTTTCTTCTAATACTCCTATACCTTTCCTATAGCGTTCTCTAGGTTGCTTAGTAGCTCCTAGGTAGTCTTACTATAGCCTATCTACTTTACTTTATACTATGTTTCGTCATCTACGTCCTTATAACTAATAATCTTTAAAACTTGCTATTTGTCTTCTTCTTGCCCTTTATACATGTCTGCCTTATAGACTGGTAGCTTAACATTCCCGTATACTGGCTCTAGCATTGCGATATACTATATAGGGTAAATTCTTATTTTAGCTAGTAGGTTTAGCTTAAACGTAACTAATAAAATTCTTTATATAATTTTAAAAGGTCCTAGTCTAACGTAGTCCAACTTCTTACTTAGTTGTCGACTCTTAAAATTTTTGTGTAGTAGCTATACTTTATCTCCCTCCTTAAGATCTGGTCCCTTAGATCTTTTAGCATTATAGTACCTTTTTATTCGCTCTTATACTAGTTTAGCTGTTTCTTTAAGGTCTATATAAAGATTTATTAAAGTCTCCATTCTTTACTTAGCTGTGCTACTCGTTTTCTTTACTTAATGTAGTAATAACGATGATCTTGGCTTATACCTATAATTTGCCTTAAATAGTAATGTCCCCGTTCCTTCTTATAGTATTATGTTGTATATAAACTATATAACTAGTAGTAACAATACCTAATTATTCTGTATATAATTAATATAGTGCCTTAGATACTGTTCTAGTATCTAGTTTAATCTTTCTGTTTGTCTGTCCGTCTACGGATAATACGCTATTAAGGTTACTGCGCAAACTCCCTATTCCGCTAAGAATACCTCCTAGAATACTGCTATAAATCTTAGATCTCTATCTAATATAATCTTGCTTAGTACTCCGTGTCTTATAAATACTTCCTTAATATAGATTCTAGTAATATCTTCTGCTAACATTTCTTCTATATATGCTATAAAGTATCCCTACTTTATAAGCTTGTCTACTATTACTAAGATCGCATTATGATCTTATCCTATAATAGAATCTTTTAACTTTGGTAACTTAATAATAAAGTCCTATAATATAACTTCCTACGGTTTTTCTGGTGTTTTAACAGGTTATAGCCCTCTATATGGCTTATGCCTTATTAGTTTATTTTTTTAGCAATCTAGACATTCTCTTATAACTTATCTTGCTAGTCCCTAGATTCCTTAAATAATATACTCTTTTTAAAGTTTTAACACTAAGCCTATAGCTCTATTATATCCTTAAGTTAGTCCCCTATAGAATGACTTAATAAACTCTTTTATAATAGACCTTAAAATATAGGTTGCTTCTCTATTCTTATACTATTCTGTGTCTAGATCCTCTACCTATATTTTTTAGATCTTCTATATCTAATTACTCTTTAGTAATTTATAGATCTAGCTTTTTCTAGTTGCTATAACCTTAGGACAATTATACCTAATTAATCTGTCTTAATCCTTTCGCAATAAAGCCCCTAACGGCTTTTTATTGTTTTATAGTTTAGCTTTTCTGCTTAGAGTATATGCTTGTGCATTATCTATACCCTTGGTATACTAAATCTTAAAATAGTATTCTATAAGCATTTCTACCCATCTAACCTGTCTTTGGTTAAGTTCCTTTATTATTAGAAATCCTGTAAGGTTCTTATAGTCCGTTTTAACTATAAATGGTTTTTCTATGCCTTATAAGAATGCTCTCTATTCCCTTAACGCTGTAACTATACCTAATAACTCCTTGTTATAGATGTTATAGTTTAGTTCTAGTGGTGTTATCTTTTAACTGTAGTATATAACTAGATGCTATACGTCCTAATACTTCTATAGTAAATATACTTCTAGTGCGAAGTCTAATGCATCTATCTTAATAACCATCTCTAACTTTGGTTGATAGACTTTAAGGATTAGTTCCTAGGTAAATAACTTTTTAAGTTCCTTAAATAGCTTTCTCTGCTTACTACCCTAAACCCACGGTTCCTCTTTCTTTGTTAACTATGTAAATGGCTTAATACTTTTTAACTATTGTGCTATAAACCTCCTATAGTAGTTGCAAAACCCTAGGAATGACCTTAACTATATAACGTTCTTTAGTTCTTGCTAACTTACTATAGCTTTGACTTTCTTTAGGTCTATACTAATTCTTCCTAGTTTAATAATAAATTCTATAAAATTAGTCTTTCTTATAAAGAACTTGTATTTCTTAATAGCTAGTAGTATTTGTTCTTCCTATAGTCTCTCTAAGACCTATTTAACGTGTTCCTTATATTCTTTCTTACTTTCTAAGTAGATAATAATATTGTTAAGGTATACTATAATAAATTTATTAAGGTGTTCTCCTAATACGCTATTAATTCGCTTCTAGAATATTACTAATGCGTTTATAAGCCTAAATTGTATAACTAATAGCTTATATAGTCCTTTCTTTAACCTAAAGGCTGCCTTTTATTTATTGCCTTTCTTAATCCTAATCTAATAGTACGCCCACCTTAGATCTATTTTTATAAAGATCTTTATATTGCCTATCCTATCTTAGATTTCGTTAATTAAGGGTAAAGGATACCTATCCTTTCTGGTAATACTATTTAACTATCTGTAGTTTATACACATTCTAAGTTTTCCATTTTTCTTTAGGATAAATAGTACTAGATATCCTACTAACAACTATAACGGTCTAATATATCCCTTTTATAAGTTCTCCTAAATAAACTCCTTAAGTGCTACTAACTCTACTTTAGTAAGCTTATAGATTAGAAAGAACTTTAGACTTATTTCTGGTTCTAACTCTATCTTATAGTCCTATACTATATACTCTAACAGCTTTTTACTTTCTAGTAACCATAACTTTTTACCATACTTATAGTATCTCTTTAGTATATAACTTAAGCCTTGCTTAGTCTCTTTGTATATTGCTCTAACTTAGTACTATACTAACTTAGTTTGCTATTATACTTTATGTTATTAAGTATCTCTAATATTAACCTAACCTATAACCCAATTAATCTTTAGATTGTATTCCTATAACTAAGGTATTTTTAGTATCGCCTTGTCTTTTCCTAATAGTAAGATATTAAAAGATATTCTAACTAGTCTCCCTTTAATAGTTAGCTAAACAGGTCCTGTTTTAAAATTAATAATACCTCCTCTATAGGCTATCTAATCTCCTAAAATTATTATAAGTGGATATAGGTATTTCTTTTGTCTATATAGTAACCTTATTCTTTTTACTGCTACTAGTAATATATGGTTTTTTATTACTCCACTATTTATTAATACTTTAAATTACTGATCTTGCCACTTAACTCTTAAAGTTAGGTATTATTCTTAAATTTCTTTAAGGGTCTAAGGCTCTACTACTAGTTCCTTCTAGTTCTATAGGCCTCCCCTTTTCCTAACTATTGGCTGCTAGATCCTGTTTATACTTAGTCCACTTTTAGTTAATACTTAGTTTATTTCTTTTCCTCTATATACTATAGATAAGTATTCTCTAGGTAGTCCCACCACTATTATCTATCTAGGCATTCTTCCGTAAGGAATCTTCTAGGTTAAAGTATTAGGTCCCCTTAACTCTATGCTTCTACTAGGTGCTATCTATATATATATTTAGCGTCTTTAAACCGCTTTTCCTCTAGTGCCTAATATATCCTTACTAGGTATTTCTAGTTCTTATCTTTTAGTGCCCTATATATATTATACACGTTATCTATACAAGCTATCCACGATAGTGTATAATACGCTAGGTGACTTAGGTTAACTTTTAGCTTATTTTTATTTTTAAGTTTAAACTAATACCTAGTTAACCTAACTACTGGTATTTCCGCTATAGGTACTAAGATTTGTTATTCTCCTCTCTAGTCCCTAGATCCTTCTTCTAGGTTCCTTAATATTATAATTAATGCTTCTTTAATGTGACTTATGTGTTTTTCTATAATAGGTTAGTCTTAAACAACTTTTTTATTTAGCTACATATAAAAGTTTTTCTATTTATTATTATGTCGTTGCCTATACCACTTCCTGTATAACTGGTTTAGTATATATGGTCTATTTATAAGAAAGTACCTTATTATTACTATATTGTAATATCCCTTAGTGTGTCTTTCTTTAAATCTAACTAGAATGTTTAGATTTTCTTCTTATTCTAGTTTATCCAACTACTTTACTCTAGGTGTCCCTATACTAGGCCTATTAGTAACTCTTTATATGGGTGCTCTGTCCCTTATATAACCTAGTATAGCTAACCTTTTGTCTAGCTTTTGCTTTTACTATATAATAATTCTTTGCCTAAACTTATTTATAGTTTCTTATTTTCTGCGTCTTATAGCTAGATCTTTAAAGTTATCTTACTTCCTAATCTTAGTATTAACTTTTTAATCTTTAGGCTAAACACTATATTTATCTAGAATTGCTATGGTCCTTATTTATTTCTTAAAATCTTAGCTTTTTAGTAACGTTCTTACTTATTCCCTAAACTTGTGGTTCTTAAACTTGCATCCTATACTTATTTATTTGTTACTAAACTAAGTTACTACTCTTTTCTACTGGTTTTTGTCCGTTATGGGCTTTTAAGCTGTCTTTATTACGTCTTACGAGTTTAGAGCTTTTTTTTATCTCTTCTTAAGAATCTTAGACCTATGGCCTTTTACCTTTTATAAGTAGTAAGCTAGTACTAGTAGTTATCTACTTACTTAATTATCTCTAGATATTACTTCTTTTATCTTATAAAGTAATAGATGCTATATCTAATAGTGTTATAATACCTATTACTAATCCTTATTTTATAGTAGTTTCAGTCTCTGCTTTTATTGCGTTATTAAGGTTTAAGTGCTCCTAGTTAGCCTCCTTTTTGTCCTTATTATTATTAATTAATAAATACTCTAACTCTATTATTACTGTTACTAATCTTTGTCTATATATTACTTTAATATCTTAATCTAGCTTATAGAGTTAATTTTATTCTTTATCTAACTCTTTAGTTCCTTTAAGTCCTCTTAACTCTAGCTCTTGTGGCTAATAGTTTACGCCATACTTAGCGTCCTTATAAATTTGGTATGTGTTGTTATAATAAAACGCGAAGTGTTTAATTAAATACTCCTTAGTCCCGCATAATATCCCTATATCTATATTATTGTACTCTAATAACCTTATGCCCTTTACTACGTGGTTTGTTACGGACGCTTTAAGTACAATATTATGACTATTTAGGGAAGAGTCGCAAGAAGCTAGTTAGTTAATATAGGCACGGTCTAGGATGGATCTGGTGGAACTATGTAACAAGGAATGGTAAGTAAGTCACATAATGTTATACGTAGTGTACGAGGTATACGCAGTGTACGTCCATGTATAATACGTATAACACATACCTTACGTACAAGAGAGGATTTCTTAGGAGTACGGTTGTGTATTTAAAGGACCTTAGTCCCTACTATAGATAGTTCTCTTCTTATAGTAAATCTTAGAATACAATTAGAGTTAATCTATTAGGCAACTACTCTACTAGTTATTATTACATTGTTAATTTATTCTTACCTATATACCCAGCCTAATAATAGAACCCACCGTAGTTCCTGCTACAAGGTTCCGTTATATATTTACTACTAAGGTTACGGTATTAAACAAGGATCGAATAATATGCTACTAAAAGTAGCACCAGTTATAATAGCGTTAACGGCAGCTACAACCTCAGGGCTAGGTAATACTAGTATAGACAATAGGGATTCTTAAGTGGTTACGCGAGGTTAGTTATAAGCAATAGTTAATCACTTATAAGATAATAATAGGATACTTAAAGAACACATTAATGGAATTAGAGCAGTAAAAATTAAGCTACCTTTAATTAAACAATTTTTAGGAGAGAAGTTAAAGCTTAAGGGATTTCTTACACAGATGCACTTTAAGGTAGTATAGGAAGAAGCGAAGTTAGTAATATTATTAGATTAAGTAGCCTATGTAGGATTGTTCCTAATAGGGAGGGCACTTAAGTGGTTTAAGCTATATCTTATGGAAATACAGGCCAATGGCATAATAACTACTAACCAGGACACACGGTATATATTTACTAGTTAAAATAGGTTTGCGAAATAACTAACACAGATATTTAGAGACCCGGAGGCTATAACCACAGTGGAATAAAAGCTTTAGAACTTAGTATAACGCACTTTAGTAATTAAGTATATAACATAGTTTTAGACACTAGCTACGCAGGTTAAGTAGAATAATAGGGCGCTTATAGTACAGTATAAATAGGGACTTAAGGCTAAAGTCCAGGACGTAATTATCCTAATAGAAGATACAGATACTCTAAAAGAGTTAATAGATTAGTTAATAAAGATTAATAATAGGATCTATTAAAGGGAACAAGCTAAAAGAGGGTAAAACAGAGTTCCATAGTCGTATAAGGCGCAGAGTATGCAATAACAGATATAGAGTTAAAAACTATAGAATAGCGTAGAGCTAATAGACCTAAGCAGTACTAAAGAAACCTAAAGGTAGGAAAAGAAACTATAAAAACCTAAAGGTTAAGGATTAAGTAATTAAAGGACTTAGGAGCAGAGGTTAAACCAGGGATCTTAGCAGTAAAAGATATTTAGGCGGACTCTACAGCAAGAAAAATGGTTTAAAGATAGAGCTTATATAAATTATGGAAAACAAGGTTATTTTGCTAGAGACTATAAAGGTAGTTAGAGTAACTATACGGTAAAGGGAACTAGGCTAGCAGAAGGCACGTATATATAAAGGGACGATAGTACACTATAAGGAATAAAAGAGTGTTTAATTAACAGTTTTGCGTATTATTACAACAACATATACCAAATTTATAAGGACGCTAAGTACGGCGTAAGCTATTAGCTATAGGAGCCATTATTATCTAAGTTTAGAGGAACCAACGAACTAGCTTATAGATCGGATATTAAAGATAATAAATTTAATAAAGGCGAAGCATTTACTAATAATAAGGTAATAAAGGCAGCTTACTAAAAGTATATAGACCTTAAAGAAGTTAAAATAGAAGTAGAAACTAAGACCATTATAGAATAGGGTTTAGTAACGGATATTATAATACTATTAAATATAATTTCCATCGCTTTATAAGATAATAGGAGTAACATTTAGAAGAAATTAAGTAAGTAGACAACTACTAGTGCTAGCTTATTACTTAATAAAGGCAAAAGGCTACAGGCTTAAGATTCTTAAGAAGAGATAAAAAAAGCTTAAGATTTTTAAGATAAGATAAGATACACCTAAGGACCTACAATAGACAAAAACCAATGGGAAAGGGTAGCGACTTAGTTTAGTAATAAATAAATAAGTATAGGACGCAAGTTCAAGAACTATAAGTTTAGGAAATAAATAAGAACATTAGCAATCCTAGGTAAATATAGTGTTTAGCCTAAAGATTAAACAGTTAATACTAGGATTAAAAAGTAAGATAACTATAAAGATCCAGCTGTAAGACGCAGAAAATAAGAAACTATAGATAAGTTTAGAACAAGAATTATCGCATAGTAAGAGCAAAAGCTAGATAAGAGGTCAGCTATACCAGGTTATATAAAGAATAGAGTACCTATGCAAAGAGTTACTAATAGGCTAAGTGCAGGGACACCTAGGGTAAAATGGTTAGATAAACTAGAATAAGAAGAGGATCTAGATATTCCAACTAGGTTTAAAGAAAGATATACTAAAGAATATTACAATATAGTGATAATAAGGTATTTTCTAATAGATAGACCATATATACTAAACCAGCTATACGGAAAGTGGTATAGGCAATAACACAACAATAAATAGGAAGATTTTTATATGTGGCTAAATAAAAAAGTTGTCTAAAACTAACCCATTACGGAAAAATGTATAAGTTATATTAAAGGAGCGTTAATTATAATATTAAGGAACCTAGAAGAAGGATCTAAGAACTAGAGAAGTGAATAATAAATCTTAGTACTAGCAGCAGAGATACCAGTAGTTAGGTTAACTAGGTATAGGTTTAAACTTAAAAATAAAGATAAACTAAGAGTTAACCTAAAATATATAGCGTATTATATACTATTATAGATAGCTTATATAGATAACACATGTAATATACATAGAGTACTAAAAGATAAGAACCAGAAGTACCTAGTAAGGATATATTAGGCACCAGAGAAAAAGCGGTTTAGGAATACTAAGTATATATATAAATGGCACCTAGTAGAAGTATAAGGTTAAGGGGACTTAACACTTTAACTAGGAAGATTCCTTATAGAAGAATACCTAGATAGATAACAGTAGTAAAAGTGCCCAGAGAACACTTGTCTATAGTATATAGAAGAAAAGAAATAAACTAAGTATTGGCTAAAGTTGGACTAAGTATAAACAGGATTAAGCAGCCAACAATTAGGAAAAGGGGAGGTATATAAAACTAGAGAGAACTAGTATTAGAGCCTTAGACCCTTAAAGAAATTTAAGGATAATACCTAAATTTATAAGTTAAGTGGCAAGATTAGTAGTTTAAAGTATTAGTAGATAGTAGAGTAACTAGGAACCACATATTACTAAAAGTAGTAAAAAGGATAGGGTTACTATATAGATAGAAGGAACACCTATATCCACTTATAATAATTTTAGGAGATTAAATAGCCTATAAAAGAGGCATTATTAATCTTAAAACAGGACCTATTTAGATAACTATTAAAGGGAGACCAGTTAGAATGTCTTTTAATATCCTACTATTAGGATAGGACAAGGCGATACTAGGAATGCCTTAGTTATAAAAATACAATCTAAAGATTAATTAGGTTATAGGTTAGGTTAATATTAAGAATACTTAATGGCGTAAAGTGTAATAGTAAATTAAGTTAGTATAGTACTAAGTTAGAGCGATATACAAAGAGACTAAGCAAGGCTTAAGTTATATACCAAAGAGATACCATAAGTATAGTAAAAAGTTATAGTTACTAGAAAGTGAAAAGCTATTAGAGCATATAGTATGGGACTATAAGATAGAATTAGAAGAGGAAATAAGTCTAAGGTTCTTTCTAATCTATAAGCTTACTAAAACGGAGTTAGTAGCGCTTAAGGAGTTTATCTAGGAGAACTTATACAAGGGATATATTAGACTATTATAGTTATTAGCAGGATATCTAGTACTGTTTATCCTAAAGAAAAACGGAAAACTTAGGATATATATAGACTATAGACAGTTAAACAGCATTACTAGGAAGGATAGATATTCTTTACCCTTAATTAGCGAAATCTAAGATAGGATAGGTAACGCAAAGATCTTTATAAAGATAGATCTGAGGTGGGTATACTATTAGATTAGAATTAAGGAAGGTAATAAATAGAAGGCAGCCTTTAGGTTAAAGGAAGGACTATATAAGCTATTAGTTATATAATTTAGGCTTATAAACGCGCTAGCAACGTTCCAGAAGCGAATTAATAGTATATTAGGAGAACACCTAAATAAATTTATTATAGCATACCTTAATGACATTATTATCTACTTAGAGAATAAGGAAGAATATAGAGAACACGTTAAATAGGTCTTAAAGAGATTACAAGAAGAATAGATGCTAGTAGCAATTAAGAAATGCGAGTTCTTTACCTAAAAGACCAATTTTATTAGATTTATTATTAAACTAGGCCAACTTAGCATAGATCCAAAGAAGATTAAGGCTATAGTGAATTAGTAAGAACTAGAGAATATTATATAGTTAAGATCGTTCCTAGGGTTTTGTAATTATTATAGAAGGTTTATAGCGCAGTAGTTAAAGGATATTAAGCCACTTACGTGGTTAATAAAGAAGGAAGAACTATAGGTATAGGGAAAGAAGTAATAAGAACTATTTAAGGAAGTTAAAAGGTTATTTACCTAGGAGCTAGTTCTTAAGATCTATTAACCAGGTCTAAAGACGGTTATAGAAATAGATATATTAGACTTTACACTAGGGGCATACTTCCTATAGAAATATTAAGATAGATAGCACCTAGTAGCATACTATAGTTAGAAGATAATACTACTAGAGTTAAACTATAACATCTACAATAAGGAGTTATTAGGTATAGTTATAGTACTTAAGAAATAAAGAGTATTCTTATAAGGCACAGAGAAACTATTTATAGTTAAGACAGATTATAAGAACCTTATAGGATTCCTAACAATAAAGAAACTTAATCAAAGATAGGTTAGATAGGCAGAAATACTTACAGAATACTATTTTAAAATTTAGTATACTAAGGGTACAGACAATATACAAGCAGACGCTCTAAGTAGAAAGGCTAAACTATAAAGTGATAAAAAGCTATTAGGAGCCTTATTGTAAAAGGATTAAGATGGATTAATTAGGTATAATTATTTAAAGATTATAGCAACTAAGGAAAGTTAGATCTATAAATTACCTAAGAGTAATTAAACACAGAAGATCTAAAAAGTATAGGTAGAGGATTTAGACTTAGAGTAATATAAAAATAGAGAAGCAACGTATATGCCTAAGTCTATTATAGAAGAATTTGTTAAGGAATTCCATAAGGGAATAATATAAGGACACAACGGAGCTATAGGCTTAGTATTAAAACTTTAAAAGGAGTACATTGTTTAAGGAATCTGGGGACTAGTAAAATAAGTTATAAGGGAATGTTTAGATTGCCAAAGGAATAAACTAACAAGGTATAAGCCGTATAGAGGGCTATAACCTATTAAGATACTAGGAAGACCATAGGAAGTTATATTATAGGGCTTTATTATTAAGTTACCAAAGTTAAAAGATCCTATTATAGGATAAGATTATAATGCGATCTTAGTAATAGTGGATAAGCTAATAAAGTAGAGATACTTTATAGCGTGCACTAAAGAGATATTAGTAGAAGATATTACTAGAATCTATATAAAAGAAGTATTCGTAAGATATAGAGTACTAGATAAGATTATATTAAACAGAGATCTAAGATTTATAGTAGTATTTTAGAAAGTGTTTCTAGCAGAATAAGGGGTTTACGTAGTAATATCTACAGTATATTATCCGCAGATAGACGGATAAACGGAAAGACTAAACTAGATACTGGAATAGTATCTAAGGCATTATATTAATTACGCACAGAATAATTGGGTATTGTTATTACCAGTTATATAGTTTATATATAACGCAACACTATAAGAAGGAATAGGGACATTACTATTTAAGGCGAATTATGGATATAAACTAAGAACATTGTTATCACTATATTAAGTAAAAAGGACAAGTAGCACAGCTAAGTAAAGAATAGAGACGTTAATGAATCTTTATATAGACCTTAAAGAAACAGCTAAACTAGTATAAAAATGAATAAAAAGGTACTATAATGCTAAGAGATCTAAGGGACCAGATCTTAAGGAGGGAGATAAAGTATGGCTACTATATAAAAATTTTAAGAGTTAACAATTAAGTAAGAAGTTAGACTATATTAGACTAGGACCTTTTAAAGTTAAGCAAAGAATTTTATTAGTTACGTATAAGTTAAACCTACTAGCTAAAATAAAAATCTACCCTATATAACATATCGTAATGCTAGAGCCAGTATACGGGAATATTAAGCCACTAGTCTATAAGGTAGATATATATAGAGGACAAGAGGAAGATAAATAGCAAGTTTTAAAGATTATTAGTTATAAGGATGTAGATGACAAAACATAATATAAAGTAAAGTGGATAGGCTATAGTAAGACTACCTAGAAGCCACTAAGCAACCTAGAGAATGCTATAGGAAAGGTATAAAAGTATTAAAAGAAAGCAGGTTAGAAAGCGTTAAAAAAGGATTACTAAAGAACAAGTTACCTAAGGGGGACCTAAGAGGAGCAATTACCGAGCTACTTAGAGTTATTTCCCTTATAGGAGGAGAGCTAGTCCTTTTATTACCTAACTTATTAAGACCTTATTAAACTAGTTTTCACTCCTTAGAACGGACCCTCTTACGCACTTTTTTAAGATAAAGAAAACGGGTAGAGGCCAATAGACGGGCTTTAAGGGCACGCTATTAAGCAGCTATAGCCTCCTACTCTACTTTCTATAAACGACAAAGTTTATCTAAGGCGCTTAAGAGCTTACTATTAAGTTTTATAGCAGTAGATTAAACACGAGACCCTATAATAAGTTACTTAGGGAACTTAAAGACTATTAAAAGTTATAGGACGCGTATACTTAGCATTAAAAATAGAGCGAATATTACAGGATAATTAAACGTTTACTTTAATACACTCCAAGTAAAATAAGGGTTGTTAAAATGAGGGACTTGCTATTACAATATATACTAACCCCGCTTTTGCATAATAAGAATATAGAGACGACATTATCTTACTAAGCAATAGTATGGCAGCCACGGTGCGAGCATAACATTACGCTTATAAAGAAGAAGAAGCTTTAGGTATAATAAGCAAAGATATTAACTAGACTAATTAAACGGACATTACACCTCTAGTGGACAACTTAAAGATGTTAGGAATCTTTAAGGACGAAGATAAAAAGGAGGAAGATAGTATTATAGACGCTTTAAGTACAATGTTATAACTACTTAGGGAAGAGTTGTAAGAAGCTAGTTAGTTAATATAGGTATAGTTTAGGATAGATCTGGTAGAACTATATAACAAGAAATAATAAGCGAGTTATATAATATTATACGCAGTGTATAAGGTATATATAGTGTATATCTATGTATAATACGTATAACACGTACCTTACATACAAGAGAGGATTTCTTAGGAGTATAGTTATGTATTTAAAGGACCTTAGTCCCTACTATAGATAGTTCTCTCCTTGTAGTAAATCTTAGAATATAATTGGAGTTAATCTATTAGGTAACTACTCTACTAGTTATTATTATGTTGTTGATTTATTCTTACCTATATACCTAGCCTAATAATAGAACCCACCGTAGTTTCTGCTATAAGGTTCCGTTATATAATTAAATACTCCTTAGTCCCGTATAATATCCCTATATCTATATTATTATACTCTAATAACCTTATGCCCTTTACTATGTGGTTACTCTAACTACCTCTATAGTTTTTAGTAAAATAACCTTATTTTCTATAATTTATATAAGCTCTATCTTTAAACCATTTTTCTTATTATGGAGTCCGCCTAAATGTCTTCTACTGCTAAGATTCTTAGTTTAGCCTCTACTCCCTAGTCCTATAATTACTTAATCCTTAACCTCTAGGTTTCTATAGTTTCTTTATCTATCTTTTAGATTCTTTAGTACCGCTTAGGTCTATTAGTTCTGCGCTATTCTATAGTTTTTTGCTTTATATTTGCTGATGCGTGCTTTATACCTTATATAACTATAGAACTCTATCTTGCCCTTTCTTAGCTTATTCCCTTTAATAGATCCTATTATTAATCTTTATTAACTAATCTATTAAGTCTTATAGACTTTCCGTATCTTTTATTAGGATAATTATGTTTTAGACTTTAGCCTTAAGTCCCTATTTATACTATGCTATAAGCGCCTTGTTATTCCACTTAACCTATATAGCTAGCGTCTAAAACTATATTATATACTCTATTGCTAAGGTTCGTTATGCTAAGTTCTAAAGCTTTTATTTTGCTATAGTTATTACCTCTAGGTCTCTAAATATCTATATTAACTGTTCTTCGAACCCGTTCTAACTGGCAAATATATATTATATATCTTAGTTAGTAGTTATTATGCTATTTACCTATATTTTAGTAAGATAAGGTTTAAACTACTTAAGTGCTTATCCTATTAGGAACAACCCTGTATACGCCACTTGGTCTAATAATGTTACCAACTTTACTCCCTTTTATATAACCTTAAAATGCATCTATATAAGGAACCCTTTAAGCTTTAACTTCTCTCCTAAGAATTATTTAATTAAAGGTAACTTAACCTTTACTGCTTTAATTCTATTAATGCGTTCTTTAAGTATCCTATTATTATCCTATAAGTAATTAACTATTTCCTATAACTAACCTTGCGTAACTACTTATAAGTCTATATCTGCCATACTGGTGTCTCTGCCTAAGGTAGTAGCTGCCGTTAATAGTGTTATAATTAGTGCTTTAGGTGGCATGTTATTTAACTTTATTTAATACTATAACCTTAGTAGTAAATATGTAATGGAACCTTATAGCAAAAACTACGGTGGGTCCTATTATTGGGCTAGGTATATAGATATAAATAGGTTAATAATATAATAATAACTAGTGGAGTAGTTGCCTAATAGATTAACTCTAATTATATTCTAAGATTTACTATAAGGAGAGAACTATCTACGGTAGGGACTAAGGTCCTTTAAATACACAACTATATACCTAAGAAATCCTCTCTTGTACGTAAGGTACGTGTTATACATATTATACATAGTTGTATACTGCGTACACTACATACACCGCGTATAACATTACGTGACTTGCTTACTATTCTACGTTATATAGTTCCACCGGCTCTATCCTAGACCGTGTCTATATTAACCAACTAGCTTCCGCCGACTCTTCTCTAAGTAGTTGTAACATCGTACTTAAGCTGTCTGTAATAGTAGGTAATAATTTAGGAGGACTCTAAGGACGATTACTACCTTAACACTATACCAAGACTGGTAATATGGCTTAATTATCGCGATGATGAATATCTTAAGGGTCTTAATGATATGAATACGATAATTGGTGTAAATATTCATTTATTTATTATTGAGAGCCCTACCCGCGACGCCCACGACGTCCTGAAAATAAGGGGGTGTTTGGTTGCGGCTCCAGATTAAATCTGGAGGCTTTAGAACCGAGTTGATCTAAAGCCTTAATCTAATCTGGAGGCGACTGTTTGGTTAATCTGGCGACTTTCTGATCTGGAGCTCCTCTAGATTAGCAACCGCGTCAAATTCGTACGCTTTACCGTATATAGTAGTTAAACTTAAGCTCTTGGCGTTAGATTAATCTGGAGCTTTTTTTTCTAGGTTAATTGTTAAGTTAAATCTGGAGCTCTACTTGTGCGCCCGTCTGATTGCCCACTATGCCCCTATCGCCACCACCCCTACTGACGACGGTATTACTGCAGCAACTATAGGCCCTATACGATGTCCTCTTCTTAATTCTTGCTGTCGCCGTTCAGATCTAACTAGTTGGCGTTCATACTTAACACACTAATGTATGGCGGGGGACGTTATGGACGACGCAATTGCTCTATGGCCACCTATAGAGGCTCTATAATTTAACGAGGATGCGGCCAGAGGTGTTTAGGAAGTTGCTTAAATAGCTTTAAATTAACGGCGGCTTAAAGGATACAAAGCTTCTATTGGCAGTAAAGAAGTTATTAATATTCCTACTAATATTTTCTAATAATTAGTTATACTAATTAGTTTATAAGGAAACGCAGCACGCCCTATTAACAGTTAAGGAGTAGGTAATATATACTTTAATATAGTCTTTTTGCCAGAGCTGATTTAGTATATAGAGTAGTATATACAGTTCTTCCTAGGCTCGTTAAATTGTATAAGGAGCTCGTTAATCTGCCTAAAAATACTACGCTAGATAATATTGTGGATGACCCAAAGCGATATCTATTCTTCGCCGATTGTATTGGAGCGCTTAACGGTACGCATCTACCAATTGCTATTAAAGGCGGGTATAAGCGGTAAGCTCTCTAGCGCGGTAGGAAAGGCATATTAATGCAGAACGTTCTGGCTGCTGTTAATTTTAATATAAACTTCGTGTACGTTCTGGCTAGATGGGAAGGCACCGCCCATAACTATAGAGTTATTGATTTGGTAAAGAAGAAAGGCTTTAAAGCTCTATAAGGTTAATATTATCTTGCTAATGCTGGTTACTCGAATACCTCTATAACGTTAGTACTATACCGAGGCGTTTAATATTACCTTTGTGAACAAGCTTAGGCGAATATAAAACCACAGAATATAAAAAAGCTGTTTAATCTACGTTATGCAGGACTAAGAAATGTTATTAAGCATACCTTTGAAGTCTTTAAGGCACGATTTTAATACTTTGAGGCAGCAAGACAGAACTTCCCTCTAGCAACACAGGTTCTTTTAGTATATACATTAACGGCGGTGCATAACTTCTTAAATATATATAATCTGGATAATCTAGAAAGCTACGGCGTAGTAAAGGATAAGGAAATTAATAAGGAGGACGCGTAGATAGTAGAGAAAGAGAGCGAGGTTGCTATAAATTAAAGACAGGACAAAATTGCAGAGCTTATATAGAGAGGCTATTGTTAGGCAATTAGGAGGCCTTTATAATATATATATACATAATCCATAAGTAAATTACTATATTAAATTATGTACTAATATATTTTACTGCTATAGATTGCGCCTTAAAAGAGCTTCTTAATATAATTACTTTAATTTTGCAAAGTATATTTATAATAAGTTTGGAATTTTATTAATTTGTATATAAAATCCTTATTAAAAAATAAATTTACTGATAGTAAAGTAATTATAAATGTAAAGTAAAAGTACTAATCTAAACCGTAAAACTTTAACCCTTAACGTCTTCCTTTTTCTTTATCTTTGTTAAAGTTCTATCTATTAACCTTTTCCGTAACGCCCCAGATGTAATTAAAAAGGTCCTTACCATTAATTCCGTCTTAAAGGCTTCTAGAATAAGCACTTGATTGTTAAGGTCTATATTGCCGAACTTGTTAAGGAACTCTACTAAGGCCTTTTCTAGAGGCGGCTTTTAACTAAGAAGCTCTCGCGTAGCTCTGATCTCTTTTAATACCATCTCTATAGTCTCTCCTAGTAGGTTCTTTGTCCGTTGCCTCTAACGCTTTGCATCTAGTTTGTTTAACCGGGCAGCTTATTTAGTAGCGCGTTTTCTTATAGCTAGTAAAGACTTTTAAGCAGGCGTTAACAAAGGCGTATAACTAGAAGGTGTAGTAGAGCGATTATTTAAGGAAATATTACTAGCCGATAAAGCTAACTAACGCTATTTTGTAGAAGATTGAGGTTTATTCTTATTAGCTACCTCATTGCCTTCCTTATTAGAAGACTCTTTCTCCTTACTCCTGCCGTCCTGTGCGGTAGTAGCGCTTTCCTCCTCCATCAGCATAGGATTAATTGGCGGCCTATCTATTTAATTAAGAGCTTCATTAACTGTAAGAGCGTGGTCGCCCGTTATAACTATACCTTAAAATAGCTCATTAAGGTCCTCTAGAAAAGGCGGCAGAGCGTCTTAAAACTTCGCGGCGTTAGGATTGGCTTTAAAATATCTATCTATAACATCTTTGGAGGCAACTGGTATACCTTTATTATTGTCCCACCCCCAGCCAGATTGACCGTAGAGCTCCTTCCACGCCTTCCAATCCTTTTTGTGGCTATCGTGCTTACTTTTCAGCTGCTGTATAGTAATTGGATATTGAGTCTTTGCCTACGCGGCATTTAGAGCTATCTGCCAGCCTTCCTTCTTATATAAGCTATCTGCGCGGAGCCCTTTCCGAACGGCCTCTACTAGGCCTTTAACTATAGCTTCTTCCATTTCATAAGTCCAGTTGATACGCTGCTTCTTTGGAGTTTCTTGGCGAGCTGCGGGCTGTATATAAAGGGGCGGAGGGCGCGAAGAACGCAGTATATACGCATTAGTAGCAGGGGCAGGGGTAGCAGTTGTTGGCGATATAGTAATAAGACACTAAATAAGGAGCTGGTAATAATAGATCAGTAGCAGGTACGTTTTGGCAGAGGATTGATTAATGTGGGCAGAAGACGTCGCTAATTTTAAGCCTTATCTGAGGCCTTTTTAGAACGGTCAACCGAACAGTTGGCTTTATTTCAGATTGAGCACGACTACCAGATTAAGCGCCACTAATTATCTACTAATTGACGCCGGTGAAAGCACGGATCAACGTCGGATTGAAAAAGCTCCAGATTGCAACCGAACACCCCCTAAGCTTATTGCAATTATAAAGGTTAAGATATTATTATTATTATATAAAGCTTACAAATGCGACAGCAGTATCGCGATCGGGGTGTGTCATATCGTCACTTTGGCGCGTATGTGAGAGCTCTATATTGAAATGGAATATGGAACAGGAGCTCGAAGCTACATATTGAAACGGTGCCAAGAACTCCATTTTAACTACTGTATACAGTATAGCTTGCAAATTTGACGCGTTTACCGATATGGAGGAGCTCCATATTTAAAAGTCGCCAGATTTACCGAACGACACCCTCATATTCATATTTGAGCTCCGGTTCTGTTACAATATGGAGCCTCTATATTCGTAACGGAGGTGCAACCGAACAACCCCTAAATTTTTGCTACCCTATAAATAAATAGCGCGCAAACTATACAAACTGTATAAACTGTATAAACTATATAAAATGTACAAACTATATAAATTATATAAATTATATAAACTGTATAAATTATAATTATATTATATAATAACTAAATTATTATATATTCCATAGATTGCTATAATATACTTTTAAATATATTTATATTATAACTATATAAAATGTAAAGCTATCTGCTTAGGGGCTCCAAATCGTCAATTAGCGGTATTTGCCTACCTGCCTACCACGGTCGTCTGGCTCTGGCGACGATCGTCTAGCTCTGGTGACGGTCGTCTGGCTCTGGCGACGGTCGTCTGGCTCTGGTGACGGTCGTCTAGCTCTGACGACGGTCGTCTGGCTCCGACGACGGTCGTCTGGCTCCGACGACGGTCGTCTGGCTCTGGCGACGGTCGTCTAGCTCTGGTGACGGTCGTCTGGCTCTGGTGACGGTCGTCTGACTCTGGCGACGGTCGTCTGACTCTGGCGACGGTCGTCTGGTTCTGGCGACGGTCGTCTGCTGGCTGCCGTTCTGGTGCCTCCCTAGGTAGGGAGGATGTAAGGAAGGAAGGGTAAAAAATAAGGTGGCTACCTAGGTGTAATAGGGGGTATACTTGGCAGAGGTACGTGCAGAAGCTATCGGGAATATAGCGGGGACCCGATAGTAATGTGTGTCATGCGGAGCTTCGTGGAGAGCCTCCGTACGCAGAGCTTCGCGCAGAGCCTCATGCAGAGCCTCTGTACCTAGAGCTTTGTGTAGAGCTCCGTGTAGAGCTCCGTGTAGAGCTTCGTGTAGAGCTTCGTGCAGAGCCTCGTGCAGAGCCTCGTGCAGAGCCTTAGTAGAGCTTCGTGCAGAGCTTCGTGCAGAACCTTAGTAGAGCTTCGTGCAGGGCTTCGTGCAGAGCCTTAGTAGAGCTTCGTGTAGAGCTTCGTGTAGAGCCTTAGTAGAGCTTCGTGCAGAGCTTCGTGCAGAGCTTCGTGCAGAGCTTCGTGCAGAGCTTCGTGCAGAGCTTCGTGCAGAGCTTCGTGCAGAGCTTCGTGCAGAGCTTCGTGCAGAGCTTCGTGCAGAGCTTCGCGTAGGGCTTCGCGCAGAGGCTCCCTACATTAGGGAAATTTTTTTGGGCTTGTTGTTGTTGCAGCTAAAAATTAAGGTCTGCGCAAGTCGCGAATTTGTGGCAAAAGTAGCAAGTCGCCGCAAATCGCCGCAAATTGCGACTTAAGCGAGTTACGCAGACCCTAATTTTCGGCTGCAACAACGAGCCCAAATTTTTTTTTTCCTGGTGTTGACGGCTCGGCTGAGCGCCCGCTCAGTCGCTGAGCCGCACGTGACACATACAACCCCCGTCGACATTCGCGAATGTTGACGGCCAAGCCTGCAGCCAAGTCGTGCACATATTCGAATGTCTTTACCCCCGCTAATTGAGTCGCTGATACGCGCGTATTATTGGCCCATTGGCCTAGCCGTGCGCCCATGTATTTACCCTATGCGGTAAGGTTACTTAGTCGCGTCGCTGAGCGGCTGGTAGGCATACTTCCTCTACCTCTTTCCCCCGGTCTACATCTGTGTATATATAAAAAAATAGGAACCCCCCCTAGGGCGCCGCTTCTCTAGCAGCATCCTATCTTAAAAATGGCGTCAATTAGTCGCGTAGAGATTAACGTTGCGAATAATGCCGAACTACGCGCTAACGCGCAGAGTATCCTCGCCCTTACGCGTGCCAAGAGGCCTAAAAACACGTCTCTAAATTATAAGCTAAAGCAGAAGGAGTTTAAGGTAGGTAGGCAGGTGCTTTATAGAGTAGTATACTAGCTAACGCGCGCCTCTTTCTCCTAGGCCTTTTGCAAAAAGAAGCAGTACTATAATGGCGATACCGTTACGGAAGAAAAGCTTCTCCTTTTTCTTATTAAGGAAATTATAGGCCGGCCACTAAAAGCGAAAAGCTGTAAGGTTAGTGACGACATACCCTAGGACGAGACGCGGCTCTCCTAGCGCTTAGTTCGCGGCTATATTACAGCCCTAATAGACCTCTACTGGGCGTAGAAGGCTATAGGGATAAACAGTCACTAGTCCCCGCGGGAGGATAACATTAGGGAGTACCTAAAGATTCTATAACGGAGGGATGCGCAGTGGGAAAAGGACCAGTTTACGGATAAGAGTAGAGATATACTACTTAACGGATATATAGAGGACGAGTTTAAGAACGTCTACCGCCAGCTATAGGCCTGTGGAGACTCCTTACCAGAATACTACCTCCGTACGCTTATAGATATCCTACTAGGCCACTATATACTTACCTATGGCGGTAATAGGCGCTCCGCTAAGATCTTAGACCTATTTACCTTTAAGTTTAAGGGCGAAGGCCCTACGCGCTGTATGCCCCTAATATTTACTATATGCGCTAGTAAGTAGAACCAGTATAGCCGCCTTAAGACTATTAGGGCTCTATATAATAAAAAGCCGCTTATTTATATGCTTAGTAGGCTAGCTTTCTACCTTCTATATTACTAGGACTTTAGCAATAAGCTATTCCCAGACTTTAGTAAGCGGTTAGTATAGTATAATATCCGCCTAATTAAGAGCAGCGCTGGGGACTATAAGGTGGCCTTCTTATACAACTTGTAGCGGGAGTAGGTTACTAAGGCGTTTTAGTATATTGGCGTCTTCTTATAGAAGAAAACCTATATTAGATAAAGCGCTAGTGCTAAAACGGTAGAGCTAAAGGGGTTAGTAAGGACCAGATTAAATACGCTAGTAGGTAAAACTAGGAGTAGATAGTTAGCTACTACTTAAACTTACTACCACGGGAGTTTATACGGACAATAGCTAGCCATATACCGCAGATGGGCTGTTTTAAGATTTATAGGGCAAGTGTCGCCCTCCCTAATATACTACTATTAAAAATCTGGCTAGAGCTAGACATCTAAAAGGGTTGGTTTAGCCCTTAGGTTAGCCAGATTAATAACCTTATAGCTATAGACGCTATAAACCTCCTATTCTACCTCCGGGAGGTTATTCTATAGGACTTAGTAGTCCTCTATAAGATGTTCCTAAGTAGCCCTATATAGAACTACCCCGTTTTCTAGTATAAGGCCTATCTACCCTTTATATAGAAGGTCGAAACCTGCCTATAGCAGGAGGAAGAAGGCCCTAGCTAGCTATTAATACTCTACTAGGCTATGCTAGCTATTGCAGACTGCCTAAAGACTATAGACGCCTAGAACAACTAAAGAGCATATAAAAATAACCAAAGATTATATAAGCTGTAGGCGTTAATTAACCGTCTAGCTAAGTCCTAGTGGGTATAGTCTTTATAGCTTTAATTGCTTACGTCTAGTAGCCTTACCTTTTGGCTTAAGGTCCCTTTAGTACGGCCACTAACAGTATATCTACTAATGGCATATCCACTAGTGCCTTTATCTATTACGGGATTAAGCTAGTATATATCAGCCTAGGCGAGCGCTGTAGCTTCCCTTTCGCCAGCACCGCTGTAGCTATAGCCGTAGCCGCAGCCGTAGCTATAGCCGCAGTAAGGGCCTAAGTCTAAGCTCGAGCTTAAGCTCTAGCCTAAGCAGCCGCCTATATATTATATATACTATATAGTAAAGTCCGTATAGGCCCTTTAGCGCGAGTAGACTAAGGGGCTTAGAGGTAATCCTTTTATAGTAGCGCTAGATTCTAAATAGGGTAGTAGATAGCGGGCCAGTTAGTAAAGCGAGCTTTAATAGTACTCCCTACGGCTTAAGGTTATTAAGGAGATTAAGCGGGTTACGTAAGCCTAAAGGGTTAGTAAGGAAGCGGCTATATAGTAGGTTAATCTATAGCAGGAGCAGATGCAGTGCTCGCTAGATTAGCTTTATAAACGGCTTTAAGCGGGTAAAAAAGCTGTTAAATAGTATATATCTCTAAAATACTAAGTCTTCTATTAAAGCCTTTATCTATAGCCCCTTAGGGGCTCATTTTGGTACCGTATAAGTTTAGTGGGGTACTTGTACAATGGCGGCGCCCAACTTAAAATATAAATATCTTTATCAACCCACGGCCAATTCTTACCATTCTAGTGCGAGCAGAGAGCTCTTAACCAGCTCTACGCATAGCGCTCAACAGGTGTTAAGAGCGCGGCGTCGCTGGCGATTATAGGTCGACTGTGGACATGGGGTAACATCTATATGCGCTAAGCGCACGGGCCTCTTCGCCTGCAAAATCTGACTTAGCTGCTGATTTAGCCACACAAATTAAACCGCGGATATACTATTAATATCTTAGGCTATAAAAGAAAGAACTGCCTATATAAGAATAGTTATATAAAATACTAGACCACGCTAAGCAAAGTAAAGCGAAGGGGCCTTAAGCTCCTTCTCCCTCGTATAGCTTCTAGTTTCGACAACTAATTATTATCGTATCAACTAGTAAAGACTGTTTGACTACAATTCTAGCCTACTTAAGTAGGTATCCCTAGTAATACTAATATTTAATAAATCTAATAAGTTAACTAAATACCTTTAAAATAATTAATCTTACCTTAGAGTATATTAACTATTACTATACTATTAATATAAAACTATATAAGAACTCCACCCGTAATATTAAAAAGACGTTTAAACGGGTTATACTTATTGGTTTATATATTTCTTAACTGCGTACTATACTAAAGACTTTATTTAGTTAAAAAGCCAATTCCAAATATAATAAAAAGTTAGTACTTATTAATATATTTATTCTTATATACTATCTCTAGGTTAAGGGCTACTAGTATATATATATTATTATTATTCATTGCTTAACGTCCGATTCGGATCCCTATTGGGCCCACGCGGACTACTCCTTATTTATATATGGGGAGAAAACTCTATTTAAGAAAACCCCGTGATCCATCTCCTCGCCTTTTAGGACTTGCCTACTTAGCGCCTGCGAGTTACCAGTGGTACTCTTCTACCTTACTTTTTAACCTCCTTGGGAACCACTACTGCCGTAATAAGCCTACGGACGCGCTAGTATCGCAAACTTTACTCTACTACTATAGAGTTATTAGAGGGCGCCTATAACTCGCCCCTTTGCCCTCTGTTACTATTTTCTTTGTAACCCAGAACTGGTCTAGTATATTTTAGCTAATAAGCCACTAGGTAACCGCTTTAAGGCCTTTTTATATTAAGAGTAGTATAGTATAGTTCTCTATACTAGCTACTAAGAGTATTGCTTCTTAGTTAGTATATAGGGGGCATAACAGTATTATATATTTTGGTGTCTGTCTTGGCCAGCCATATTTACATCTTGGGCTATCTACTGGGATACCTACCTAGTAGAGCTAATCTTTTAGTCCTATTATTCCTATTCTTAAGAGTGTTGCTATTGTATTTTCTGCCTTTATTAGGCCTTTTTGGAGCCCTTAAGTATTTACCCCCTATAGTGTTAACTATGCTATGGCTTAGGTTCCTCTTGCCTAAGTTAGCCTTTATACCTTTAACTCCTATACGCCTCTCTAGCGTTGGTCTAACTAGTATTATATTATAGTAGATGGTTTCCTAGCATTTCTTTATACTCTACTTTAGCTTCTTTCTTTTTCTTATTATTGTCTTTACTAGCCTCTTGCGCGTCTCCCTTTCTTCTCTATATAGGCCTGGGCCCTAAAGCAGCACTATTCTTCTTCTGCTTTCTTTGCCTGTTTCTCTAATATATCTTCCCTACTTTGGGGTTGTTAGTTTATTCTCCTATAGGGCACCCTTAGGTCCCTCTATAGTTTATTTAGGCGTGTCTTAATATACTTTATAATATTAGAGTTACGTTTATTTTGCGCCCTTTGTATTACAGCGGCTTTAATATATAGTTGTAGGGGGGGGATATTGGCTTCCTTCTCTAGTAGTACTGTGGCCGTTTGCTTGTACCCACCTGTTATACTCTAGAGGCAGGCTGTTTAGACCTTTTAGAGTGGTTTAAGGAGCAATTTAGGGGGGCCTTTTTTAGTTTCTCTAATGGCCCAAACACTGGATCTATATATTATGGTTGGCCGGACAACTGCTGTATATAATAGGCGTGACCTCTAGAAGCATAGGCCCTATATAGAATTAACAATCCTAGATAATATAATGTACTATACTTAGCCCTTATGGGCCGCTTGCGCCATATATACGCTCCACTGGAGCTTACTATCTACCTATACTCCTAATACCCTTAGGCCCTAAACTAGTTAACCCCTAAAGCCTTAAATATAGATTGTATGCTAGAGATCTGTAGATTGGTTACATTTTCTTATAAAGTGGATTAGCTGGTATTTCTCTAGTAAGAATTAAACTCTATATTGTCTTGCCTATTCTATATAGGTATCGTAGGCTTTCTTTAGTGTTCTGCAATTCTCTGTGGCTATTAGCCCGTATATAATTAGGTTTATATTGTTAATAAAGCCTATCCCCTAGGTTGCCCCTTTCTTAAAGGAGTTAAGCAGGTTACTTACAAAGAAGAGAAAGAGTATAGGCGAGAGGGGTGATCCTTATAGTATTCCTATTATAACTGTAATAGGGGGGCTCTAGTATCTACTAAAGACTAGTAATATTTCTTTCTGGCCTATAAACCCTTAGATAAATTATATAATCTATTCTAGAAAGCCCTTTGCCCTAAGGATGTATAGGAGACGCTTATAGGGTATATTATTATAGGCGCTACTAATATCTAGGCTAAGCATTAATACTATAAAGTCCCTTCGCATCGCCCATGCAGATTTAATGGTGGTAGTAAGTAGCATAAGTGCTAATAGTATTAAGCGGTTCTTTCTTGCCCCTATTTGGCTTTATAGTAGTAGGGCGTGTTCCTTAGCCATATCTACTATGTGGTCCGCTATTACCCTTTCTAAGATCTTGCTAAGGGTGTTTTTTAAGGCAATAGGGCGGTAGCTTCCTGGGACTAAGTAATCTGCTTTACCTTCTTTTTATAGAACAATCGTTATTATAGATCTTCTAAGTTATGGGTAGTAGCCTATAGTAAAGTATGCTCTAGCTATATCTGCAAGCTAGGGTGCTATAAGTGGTATATAGGTCTTTAAGGCCTTATTTAGAATCCTATCTGGTCCTAGTACTATATTATTTAAAAGGCGGCTAATAGTTCTGGCTATTTCCTCTATTATTATATCGCTGTTAACCCACAGGCGAGTTACTAGTGTTTTACCCATAATATTACTAAGGTCTGCTAGAGCCGGTTAGGGGAAGAACCTTTCTATAAGAATCTTTACCTTCTTATTATTGTTATTAGTAGCCTGTAATTCCCCTACTCTTTATAGGGGTAGTAGGTGTAGGTCTTCTACTAGGCGCCCTGCCTTTTTTTTTTTACCTATTTTGCCATAGCCCAAAGGCCTTTATTATGGGGGAGGCTTGGGTTAGAAGTGTGCTTATTTATAAACCGTCTCCAGTTATTCCTTACTTCTTTTTTTAGGGTATTCTTTAACTGGTTTCTTGTGTCTTTATATTATCTCTTATCTTTAGGGTTATGGCTGCTTATATATTTCCTTCTTGCTTATTATTGGCTGGCGATAAGAACCGCGTATTATACGGACCACGCATATCGCGCGTAGGGGCCCGGTCGTAAGACTAGGCAGTGCTCTTCTAGCCCATTTTTAATTACTACCTGGATCCTTTCTAGTCTACAGTCAATTTCCTTAGGGGTGGCTAATAAGCCTCGCTTATTTAGTATCAGGTGGATTTCTTCTAGGTTTTAAAGTTATTGTTTAACTGTATTAAGAAAATTGTCTATTTTAAGCTTCCTTATTGCGTATCTTTTGCTATTTAGTTATGCTTTAATGTCCAGATCTAGCTGTATTTGGATAGGGATGTGGTCTAAAGCAAGTGTGTTACGGACGCTTTAAGTACAATGTTATGACTACTTGGGGAAGAGTCGCAGGAAGCTAGTTGGTTAATATAGGCACGGTTTAGGATGGAGCCGGTGGAACTATGTGACGAGGAATAGTAACCAAGGTCACATGGCGTTGAACGTATTAACTGTGTTAAATGAAAGGGACGTTATGTTTAATACAGACAACATATACCTTACGTACAAGAGAGGATTTCTTAGGAGTATAGTTGTGTATTTAAAGGACCTCAGTCCCTACCGTAGATAGTTCTCTCCTTATAGTAAATCTTAGAATACAATTAGAGTTAATCTGTTAGGCAATTACTTTACTAGTTGTTATTATATTATTAATTTGTTTTTACCTATATACCTAGCCTAATAATAGAACCCACTGTAGTTCCTATTATAAGGTTCCGTTATATATTTACTACTAAGGTTATAGTATTAAATAAGATTAAACAATATGCCACCTAGAGCACTAGTTATAATAGTATTAACAGTAGCCATAACCTCAGGGCCAGGTGATACCAGTATAGACAATAGGGATTCTTAAGTGGTTACGTAAGGTTAGTTATAGGAAATAGTTAATTACTTATAAGATAATAATAGAATACTTAAAGAACGCATTAATGGAATTAGAGTAGTAAAAATTAAGCTACCTTCAATTAAACGGTTCTTAGAAGAGAAGTTAAAGCTTAAGGGATTTCTTACGCAGATGCACTTTAAGGTAGTACAGGAAGGAGCGAAGTTAGTAATATTATTGGATTAAGTAGCCTATACAGAATTGTTCCTAACGGGGAGGGCACTTAAATAGTTTAAGCCGTATCTTATAGAAATATAGGCTAATAGCATAACAACTACTAACTAGGATGTACGGTATATATTTACCAGTTAGAACGGGTTCGCGGAATAACTAATATAGATATTTAGAGACCTAGAGGCTATAACTACAGTAGAATAAAAGCTTTAGAATTTAGTACAACGTACTTTAGCAATTAAGTATATAACACAGTTTTAAACACTAGCTATATAGGTTAAGTGGAATAATAGGGCGCTTATAGCATAGTATAAATAGGGACTTAAGGCTAAAGTCTAGGACATAATTATCCTAATAGAAGATGCGGATACTCTAAGGGAGTTAATAGATTAGTGAATAAAGATTAATAACTAGATCTATTAAAGGGAATAAGCTAAGAGAGGGCAAAATAGAGTTCCATAGTCGTATAAGGCGCAGAGTATGCAACAATAGATATAGAGTTAAAAACTATGGAATGGCGCAGAGCTAATAGACCTAAGTAGTACTAAAGAAACCTAAAGGTGGGAAAAGAAACTATGGAAACCTAGAGGTTAAGAATTAAGTAATTAAAGGACCTAGGAGTAGAGGCTAAACTAGAAATCTTAGTAGCAGAAGACATTTAGGCGGACTCTATAGCAAGAAAAATAGTTTAAAGATAGAGCTTATATAAATTATAGAAAACAAGGTTATTTCGCTAGAGACTATAGAGGTGGTTAGAGTAACTACGCGGTAAAGGGAACTAGGCTAGTAGGAGATACATATATATAGAGGGATAATAGTGCACTATAAGGAACAAAAGAATGTTTAATTAACAGTTTTGTGTATTATTATAATAATGTATACTAAATTTATAAGGATGCTAAGTACGGCGTAAGCTATTGGCTATAGGAGCTATTATTACCTAAGTTTAGAGGAACTAACAAACCAGCTTATAGATTGGACATTAAAGATAATAAATTTAACAAAGGCGAAGCATTTACCAATAATAAGGTAATAAGGGCAGCTTACTAAAAGCATATAGACCTTAGAGAAGTTAAAATAGAAGTAGAAACTAAGACTATTACAGAATAAGGTTTAGTAACGGATATTATAACACCATTAGATACAATTTCCATCGCTTTATAAGATAATAGGAGTAACGTTTAAAAGAAACTAAGCAAGTAGATAACTGCTAGTGCTAGCTTATTACTTAATAAAGGTAAAAGGCCATAGGCTTAAGATTCTTAAAAAGAGATAAAAAAAGCTTAAGATTTTTAAAATAAGATAAAATACACCTAAGGACCCATAACAGACAAAAACTAATAGGAAAGGGTAGTGACTTAGTTTAGTAACAAACAAATAAGTATAGGACGCAAGTTTAAAAACTATAAGTTTAGGGAACAAGTAAGAACGTTAGTAATTCTAGGTAAACGTAGTGTTTAGCCTAAAGATTAAACAGTTAATACCAGGATTAAAAAGCAAGACGATTACAAAGATCCAGCTATAAGACGCAGAAAATAAGAAACTATGGATAAGTTTAAAATAAGAATTATTATATAACAGAAGCAAAAGCTAGATAAGAGGTCAGCTATGCTAGGTTATATAAGGGACAGAGTACCTATGCGAAGAGTTACTAATAGGCCAAGTACAGGGACACCTAGGGCAAAGTAGTTAGATAAACTGGAATAAGAAGAGGATCTAGATATTCTAACCAGATTTAAAAAAAGATATACTAAAGGATATTATAATATAGTAATAATAAGGTACTTTCTAATAGATAAACCATACACACTAAACTAGTTATACAGAAAGTGGTATAGGCAATAATATAATAATAAATAGGAAGACTTTTACATATAGCTAGATAAAAAAGTTGTTTAAGACTAACCCATTACAGAAAAACATATAAATTATATTAAAGGAGTGTTAATTATAATATTAAGGAACCTAGAAGAAGGATCTAGGGATTAGAGAAGTAAACAATAAATCTTAGTACCTATAGCAGAGATACCAGTGGTTAGGTTAACTAGGTATAGGTTTAAACTTAAAGATAAAGATAAACTAAGAGTTAACCTAAAACATATAGCGCATTATATACTATTGTGGATAGCTTGTGTGGATAACACGTGTAATATATATAGGGCACTAAAAGATAAGAACTAGAAGTACCTAGTAAGGGTATATTAGGCACCAGAGGAAAAGTAGTTTAGAAATGCTAAGTATATATATAGATAGCACCTAGTAGAAGTATAAGGTTAAGGAGACTTAATACTTTAACTAGAAAGATTCCTTATGGAAGAATGCCTAGATAGATAATAGTGGTAGAAGTGCCTAGAGAACACTTATCTATAGTATATAGAGGAAAAGAAACAAACTAAGTATTGGCTAAAGTTAGACTAAGTATAAGCAGGATTAAACAGCTAATAGTTAGGAAAAGGGGAGGCGTATAGGACTAGAGGGAACTAGTATTAAAGCCTTAAACCCTTAAAGGAATTTAAGGACAATACCTAAACTTATAAGTTAAGTGGTAAGATTAGTAGTTTAAAGTATTAGTAGATAGTAGAGCAACTAGGAACCACATATTACTAAAAATAGTAGAAAGGATGGGGTTACTATATAGATAGAAGGAATACCTATATCTACTTATAACAATTTTAGGAGATCAGATAGCCTATAGAGGAGGTATTATTAATCTTAAAATAGGACCTATTTAGATAACTATTAAAGGAAGACCAGTTAGAATGTCTTTTAATATCCTACTATTAGGATAGGACGAGGCGATACTAGGAATGCCTTAGTTACAAAAGTACAATCTAAAGATTAATTAGGTTATAGGTTAGGTTAATATTAAAGATACTTAATGGCGCAAAACGCAATAGTAAACTAGGTTAGTATGGTACCAAGTTAAAGTGACGTATAAAGAGACTAAGTAAGGCTTAAGTTATGTACCAAAGAGATACCATAAGTATGGTAAAAAGTTATAGTCACCAGAAAGTAAAAAGCTGTTAGAGCATGCAGTATGGGACTATAAGATAGAATTAGAAGAGGGAATAAGTCTAAAGTTCTTTCTAATCTATAAGCTTACTAAAACAGAGTTAGTAGCGCTTAAGGAGTTTATCTAGGAGAACTTATATAAGGGATATATTAGACCATTGCAGTTATTAGTAGGATATCCAGTACTATTCATCCCAAAGAAAAACGGAAAACTTAGGATGTGTATAGACTATAGACAGTTAAATAGCATTACTAGGAAGGATAGGTATTCTTTACCCTTAATTAGCGAAATCCAAGACAGGATAGGCAACGTAAAGATCTTTATAAAGATAGATCTAAGATAGGCGTACTATTAGATTAGGATCAAGGAAGGCGATAAATAGAAGGCAGCCTTTAGGTTAAAGGAAGAACTATATAAACTATTAGTTATACAATTTGGACTTATAAACGCACTAGCAACATTCTAGAAGCGAATTAATAGTATATTAGGAGAACACCTAGATAAATTTATTATGGTATACCTTAACGATATTATTATCTACTTAGAGAACAAGGAAGAACACGGAAAACACGTTAAATGGGTCTTAAAGAGACTACAAGAAGAATAGATGCTAGTAGCAATTAAAAAATACGAGTTCTTTACTAGGAAGACCAATTTTGTTAGATTTATTATTAAACTAGGCCAACTTAGTATAGATCTAAAAAAGATTAAGGCTATAGTAAACTGGCAAGAACCAGAGAACGTTATATAGTTAAGATTATTTCTAGGGTTTTGCAATTATTATAGAAGGTTTATAGCGTAATGGTTAAAGGATATTAAGCTACTTACACAGTTAACAAGGAAATAAGAATTATGGGTATAAAGAAAGGAGTAATAAGAACTATTTAAGAAAGTTAAAGAATTGTTTACCTAGGAGCCAGTTCTTAAGATCTATTAACTAGGTCTAGAGACGGTTATAAAAATAGATATATTAGACTTTATACTAGGGGTATACTTTATATAGAAATATTAAAATAGATGGCACCCAGTGGTATACTATAGTCGAAAGATAAAACCACTAGAGTTAAACTACGACATCTATAACAAGGAGTTGTTAGGTATAGTTACAGTACTTAAGGAATAGAGAGCATTCTTATAAGGCATAAAGAAACCATTTGTGGTTAAGACGGACTATAAAAACCTTATAGGATTCCTAATAACAAAGAAACTTAACCAAAGACAGGTTAGATAGGTGGAAATGCTTATAAAATACTATTTCAAAATTTAGTATACTAAGGGTACAGATAATGCACGAGCAGACGCTCTAAGCAGAAGGGCTGAACTATAAAGTAATAAGAAGCTATTAGGAGCTTTGTTATAAAAGAATTAAGACGGATTAATTAGGTATAATTATCTAAAGATTATAGCAACCAAAGAAAGTTAGATCTATAATTTACTAGAGAGTAATTAGATATAAAAGATCTAAGAAATATAGGCAGAGGATCCAGACTTAGAGTAATATAAAAACAGAGAAGCAACGTATATACCTAAGTCTATTATAGAAGAATTTGTTAAGGAATTCTATAAGGGAATAATATAAGGACACAATGGAGCTATAGGCTTAGTGTTAAGACTTTAGAAAGAGTACATTATTTAAGAAATCTAGGGACTAGCAAGACAAGTTATAAAAAAATGCCTAGATTGCTAAAGGAATAAACCAATAAGGTATAAGCCGTATAGAGGGCTATAACCTATTGAAGTACTAGGAAGACCATGGGAAGTTATATTATAGGACTTCATTATTAAGTTACTAAAGTTAAGAGATCCTATTATAGGATAAGATTATAACGTAATTTTAGTAATAGTAGATAAGCTAATAAAGTAGGGATACTTTATAGCATATACTAAAGGAATATTAGTAGAGGATGTCGCTAGAATCTATATTAAAGAAGTATTCGCAAGACATAGAGCACTAGATAAAATTGTATTAGACAGAGATCTAAGATTTATAGTAGTATTTTGGAAAGTGTTTCTAGTAGAATAAGGGGTTCGCGCAGTAATATCTACAGTATATTATCCGCAGACGGATGGATAAACGGAAAGACTAAACTAGACACTAGAACAGTATCTAAGGCATTATATTAATTATATATAGAACAATTGGGTATTGTTATTACTAGTTATATAGTTTGCATATAATGCAACACTATAAGAAGAAATGGGGATATTACTATTTAAGGCAAATTATGGGTATGAACTAAAAACGTCGTTATTGCCATATTAAGTAAAAAAGACGAGTAGCACAGCTAAGTAAAGAATGGAGATATTAATGAATCTTTATATAGACCTTATAGAAACAGCTAAACTAGTATAAGAATGAATAAAAAGGTACTATAACGCTAAGAGATCTGAGGGACCAGATCTTAAGGAGGGAGATAAAGTGTGGCTACTACACAAAAATTTTAAGAGTTGACGACTAAGCAAGAAATTGGACTATATTAAACTAGGACCTTTTAAAATTAAGTAAAGAATTTTATTGGTTATATATAAGTTGAACCTACTAGCCAAAATAAAGATCTACCCTATATAATATATTGCAATGCTAGAGCTAGTATACGGGAATGTTAAGCTACTAGTCTATAAGGTAGATATATATAGAGGATAGGAGAAAGACAAATGGTAAGTTTTAAAGATTATTAGTTATAAGGACGTAGAAGACGAAATATAGTATAAAGTAAAGTGGATAGGCTATAACGAGACTACCTAGGAACCACTAAGCAACCTAGAAAACGCTATAGGAAAGGTACGGGAGTATTGGAAGAAAGTAGGTTAGGCAATATTAATAAGGAAGAATTGCTAAAGAATAAGTTACCTAAGGGGGACCTAAGAGGAGTAATTGTTAAGCTACTTAGAGTTATTTCCCTTATAGGAGGAGAGCTAGTTCTTTTATTACTAAGTTCCTATAGATCTTGTTAAACAAGTTTCTACTCCTTAAAATGAACCATTTTATAAACACGTTTAAGACGTTAAAGACAAGTATAAGCCAGATATTGGGCTTTAAGAACGCGTGCGGACTCTTTTAAGGCATGTTAAACTGTAAATAACGCTAAGGCTAGCTTACCGTTAAGTTTTACAGTAGTAGATTGAATACAAGACCCTATAATAAGTTACTTAGGGAACTCAAAGACTGTTAAGAGTTATAGAACGCGCATACTTAGCATTAGAGATAGAGCGAACGTTACAAGACAATTAAACGTTTGCTTTAGTACACTTGGAGTAAGAGGAGGGTTGTTAAGATAAAGGGCTTACTAGCGTAATATAGACTAACCCCTCTTTTGCGCACCTAGAGCAAGGAATCGCCATCACTTTACTAAGCGATAGTATGGAGGAAACCGTATAAAGGCGACGCTTAACCTAGGAAAGAGAAGAAGAAGCTTTAGGTATAATAAGTAAGGATATTAACTAGACTAATTAAACGGATATTACACCTCTAGTAGACGACTTGGAGATATTAGGAATCTTTAAGGACAAAGATAAAGAGGAGGGAGATAGTATTATAGACGCTTTAAGTACAATGTTATAACTACTTAGGGAAGAGTTGTAGGAAGCTAGTTAGTTAATACAGGCACAGTCTAGGATGGAGCCGGTGGAACTATATAATAAGGAATGGTAACTGAGGTCATATAGCGTTAAATGTATTAACTATGTTAAACAGAAGGGACGTTACGTTTAATACAGATAACACGTACCTTACGTATAAGAGAGGATTTCTTAGGAGTATAGTTATATATTTAAAGGACCTTAGTCCCTACCATAGATAGTTCTCTCCTTGTAGTAAATCTTAGAATACAATTGGAGTTAATCTGTTAGGCAACCACTCCACCAGTTATTATTATGTTGTTAATTTGTTCTTACCTACATACCTAGCCCAATAATAGAACCCACCGTAGTTTCTACTACAAGGTTCCGTTACAAAATGCCTATTCTTCTTTAGGGTTGCACCTTTTGAGTCTCTAGTATAGGCCTTCGTCTATAAATATAAGGTTAATTGTACTTCTGGCGGTGCCTTATTACTATATAGTTGCTCCTAGGGGGGTGGCTAGCTTAAGGCCCTAGATATCTATAGCTCTTAGTAAGCACTCTACCTATTATTTAGCAGCAATATGGATACCCCCCTACTATAGGTGGTAGAGGTTTATATCTTCTAGTAGAATAGACTCTGTGCCTTTGGTTTCCAGTAAGCTTATTACTAATATAATATTCTCTATTTGCGGGACCCCTTCGACCCTAGGGTTATATACATTAATAATTTATACCGGTCCCCTATATGTCTAGATTGTTATAACTATAATATCTGGGTTAACTGCCTGCTATAACTATAAGAATAGGCTGATAGCCTTACTAATTATAAAGCACACGCGTATGGCTGCTTTTGGTTCGTATAGGAGCTGGAATCCTTGGGGGCAGTATATTGATTGTGTGTAGGTATTGTAGTACGGTTCTTGTATAGCAAGGATATAGTGTTTTTCTGGGTCTAGACTGTCTAGTAGGGGCCTTGCGAGACGGTGGTTTGTATTACCGCAGTTATATTGTATAATGGATAGGTGGTGGACCCCTGGCGAGGGTCCTTCGTCTCTCCTTCGTTCCTCGCTTCTTCTGTTTCTACTTTCTCTAGGATATTCAGAACTTCTGTCTCTTGTATCTGCATAGTATATATATATCTAAGTAGTTAATAGTAATTATAACAGTTAATTTAAATCTACTAATATTCTTATTAATAATATAGAGTTCCTTAAAGAAAAGATTTACTTATTTAATCTTTAAAATATTACTATATCTAATAACATTATTTCTATTTCATCTAAAGATAAGGAGTAATCTACTACTGCTACTAAGCTATTAGTACTTAGAGATTATATAAAGGCAATTAATAATATATTCTATACTAAGGATAAAGGTTATTAACTACTTTACTTCAACTTCACTTAACTTAACTACTATACTTTACCCCCTTAACCCCTTAACTACCTATTCGGCTTATTACTTACTACCTCCCCAACTACTTATTTAGCTTATTATTAACCACTTCTTCTATAACTATCTAGTAGTAAACAATCTTTAACTGCCGCCTCTACTCTTACCTATACTTCTCTACTGTAGCTACTTCTATCTGCAGTTAAACAATTACTATTATTACTACTACTGCTCTACTACTCCCGCTGCTCCTTTTGTAACGGGCTTATATAAATGCTTCTAAACCAAAGCTTGTAGATTACTACTATACAAGAATACTAAGCTAAGGAGAAGAAGGAGAAGAAGACTATTGGAGGCTAATAAAATACAAGGGGTCTCTAAGGCGCTAGTAGTAGACGAGCCAATAGTAGGCGAGCTAACAGTAAGAAATAGTAAGAAAGAGTACCAATTAGTATGCGACAACATAACAGGTGGCAGAATTTGGCAGAATTTGGCAGGTGACGCGCCCTAGCACTATTATATCACCCCCCCCTCCCGAAAAAGCCTGCCCTTAGGCTTTATCTAAGTTCCTTGTTATTGTCTAAATTATTATAGCTATCTAACCCCTCTTCCTAGCATTTAATCCAGCTGTCTAACTTACGTGGTGGTCCAGGGAGGTCTGTATGGGCTAGGTGGAATCTTATAGCTTATAGAGAGAGTACTTAAAATTGGATATAAGGTATCACTTTAGATCTTTATTATAACCTACCCAGCTTATATAGTATTTTAAGGTACTACGGTCCTTCTTAATTGCTAAGATCTTTTTAACTTCCTATTCTTCGTCCTCTGTAATCTAAATTAGCGGTAGGGGGTTGTTATACTATCTAGGTAACGGGTTGTTTACGGCCTTCCACAGTTGGTCTAAAGAGAAAATAGAGTGGATTTTTATTAACTCTGGTAGTTTAACCTTAAAAAAGTGCCCTACCTTCTTAGGGATCTTATAGGGGCCGGCCATTTAGTGGTCTAGCTTGCGGCTCGGCCTCTAGGTCTTCTAGTTCTTTATTAACACCTATACCTTATCTCCTATATGGAAGTCTACCTTGTAATAATATTGGTTTATATTAGCCTCTTTCTTCTCTTATACCTTTTTTATAATTGCTTAGAAAGTCTCCTAGGCTCTATATATTCTCTTAGCGAATATCTAGGCCTCTTTATAGCTAAGGTGTTTATGGGCTATTACGGGTCCTATAGGTTTATCCCAATTAAAGGATGTTCGTGGCTTATATCTATAAAGTAACCTAAATAGTAATATTCCTATACTATTATAAGGGAGCGTAAGCTGTGCGTAGTCTATTATAGGTAGTAGTTCCAACTAGTTATTCTAGTAGTAATTATTACGGCGCTGGTGGAAAACGGTGGATTATGGCAGTGGATTGTAGCGGACAATCGCAGACAGTTTCAGACAATCTCGGACAGGATTACGGTACTGGCAAATTGCCGCAGATTGCGGTCACGTAACGCGAAGATCGCATAAAACATCAAGCGGCGCTGCTCTTCTTCTCCTTTCCTCTCTCTAGCTTTAGATCCTCGTTTATAGACTACTAATTATACAGGCTTGCGCATCCCTCATGCCGTGCTTATGCCTTAATTAATTAAGTCGCTAATATTATCTAAAGCTCTTTATTACTCTTTCTTCCTAAGAAGGAACTTAAAAATATCTATCTATAAAACTATAAATAGGACAAGGACACAGAACAGGACCCCTAAGGATATTACTAGAATTATAAGGATAGGATAGACCTAAGAACTAAAAGAACATAAACAGAACGTGAAACCTAAGAATAAGACACGCATGGACTAGAACCCCTAAAAAATAAACAAATACTAGAAATTACCTAATACCCCTACCACTATGCTAAGAAATATAGTAGCTAGTAAAGCCGCCGTAGGACCCGCAAATACCTTTAATAGTAAAACAGTTGCCGTTATGACCCCCTAGAAAGAGCTTATAGCAGCTAATACTAAAATTAAACGGCTTTAAGAGCTGCTTAAAACTAGAGACACCCCTATACCTAATAAGGAGTTATTAGACACCTAGAGACTTACTATAATCCTTAAGGCCCTAGCCCAACGTACAGCATTAGCATTATTATGGTCCGCGAAGGTTGCAGACCCTCTATTACTTATAAACGGAACTAACCCTATATTTAATAACTGGAAGCTTTAATTATAGGATAAGCTTAAAGTTAATATGGACCACTTCCCTACTACTTAAGCTAAGATGGCCTACGTCTTCGGCCGTACTAGCGGAGACGTATAGACGCACCTATATCCGCGATACGCCTAGGACTTAGCAGATCCCTTCCTCTCTAGAGACAAGATAATTAACCACTTATCTTCTATCTATAAGGACCCCTTTAAGGTATAGAACGCCTACCTTAATTATAAAGCTCTTAATATAAAGATAATGGAAACCTTTTTAGCCTTCTAGACCCGCTTTCTGCACCTAGCTGGCTAAGCTTAAATTCCCTATAAAGACCTAATACCGGACCTCTTTAATAAGCTTACCCTAGACCTATAGCGCGCTGTACTACTAGTTTTTACTACTATATAGACGCTAAAGGTACTTATGGATTACTGCCTATCTATTAACCAAGGCCTCTATTAAATTAAGGCATAAGCTAAGCGGTATAAAGCTAGAAACTCTCTAAACTAGACTATAAGCACTATATAAACAGCCTATAACACTCTAGCACGATCTATAACTCCTACGGCACCAGCTATATAGCCCGCCGTTAATTTAGCAGCTAGCCATGCAGCTAATCCTACTACGGGTCTGGCGTACACTTAGCCTATATATAACGACCCCTATAAATAGGCCCTTAATAATTAAGGAGCTTGCTTCTTATGCGGCCAGAAAGACCATTTTGTAAAGAATTACTAGACAAAGGCAAAAACGGGTGAGGTTCTATTAATTTAGGAGAATAATATAGAGTTAGAAAAAAGGAACCCTAAAGAAAGACTCCTCTCTAGGGTTAAAAGAAATTAATATATTATATATTAATCTGGGTTGGCTAGTTAGTAGAAGAAGCTGCACTATCCCTTATACTTTATTTTGTAATAGATATTAAGTTTTAACCTCTGCTTTAGCTAACTCTAGAGCGAATGCCTTTACCTTAATAGATACTTAGTACGCCATAAAGCTAGCTAAATTTTTAAATACGCCTTTTAAGGAACTGCCTAAACTAGTTCCTATTTACGGGTATAACGGATAAATAGGACTACCTATTATAACTATCTTACGGATCTACCTCCGTGTTGATAGACGAAGGTAGTATAATGTTCCCTTTCTTATTATAGACCTAGGAAGCCACGATATAATCTTTAGAAGAAAATGGCTAGCCTATTTAGGCTTACAGCTTAACGTATAGAGTAGACGGCTTATTTAGCCTAAATCCCTACCCCTAGCCCCTTCCTTTATAAAAGAAATTAGTATTATAATGGAAAACCTTATATGGCTCTAGATTAATACTATTTACTAAGCTAATGCTATGCGTAGGGACCAGGCCTTTAAGAAAGATATATAGCTTAATCCGCAACGGATTCGTATACTACACCGCCCCTAGACTACCTATATTACGCCACCTGTACCAAAGATTTAGGAAATCAGTAGTGACTTAGCTAAGTCCCCTATAGAGAACTTAGGCCTATATAGCTACAAAGGAAGGCCAGGAATATTGGACGCTATACTAAACTAATAGACTAGAAGGATAACTTATGGAAAATAGAATATAAGCTAAGGAAGACTATAAACCCTATACTATAAAATACGGCCCAATAAAAGTCTATAAAGAAACCTATGGACCTTCCCCTAGTTAATATCTGCTGTATTAGCGCCGTAGGATTTTACCACAACTTGGTCTAACCTAATACCGTTGCCGTTACCACTAGCTTATATAAAATTAATTAAATAATTAAGGAAAAGAAAAGCGAGCTTAGCGGATAGGAAAGTAAGCTTATGGATAAGGAGCTAGTAGAACAGAAACTGCCCTATTAATACTAGAAATTTAAGGACGTATTCTCTAAGGTAGTGTCTAATATACTCCTACCTTACCAACCTTATAACCATAAGATTGAGATTAAGCCAGACAAGGAAAACACCCTTAGTTATAGCCCCCTTTGTTAGTAGTCTACTGCTAAATTATAGGCTATAAAGCAGTACCTTATTGATAACCTAAATAAGAGCTTTATTGAGCCTAGTTAAGCCCCTTTTAACTCACCTATTCTCTTTGCTAAGAAGCTAAATAGAGGACTTTGTTTCTGTATTAACTACTATAAACTTAATAATATAACCCGCAAGGACCGCTACCTCTTACCCTTACTTAATAAGACTCTAGCCCAAATAAGTAGAGCTAAAATCTTTACTAAGCTTAATATCTATTAGGCTTTTTACTAGATTAGAATAGACCCTAGATTAAAAGACCTTACTATATTTTAAACCCATTATGGAACATATAAATATAAAGTACTTCCCTTTGGACTAACTAACGGACCAGCTACATACCAGCGATATATAAACGATATACTCTTTAACTACCTTAATGACTTCTATACGGCCTACCTAGATGATATTATAATTTACTCCAAAAATGAGTTAGAATATAAGGAGCATGTCTATAAAGTCCTATAACGGCTCTAAGAGGCTGGCCTCTAGGCCAATATTAGGAAATTAGAATTTAGTGTTAAGCGTATAAAGTACCTAGGGTTTATTATTAGTATAAACAGAATTAAGGCAGACCCAGAAAAGACAGCTATAATTAACTAATGGATACCCCCAAGGACCGTAAAGGGGGTGTAGTTATTCTTAGGGTTCTGTAACTTCTACCAACGCTTTATTAAGAACTATAGTAGAATTACCCAGCCCCTAAGCCAACTTACCCATAAGGACCGGCCCTTTCACTTTAATACCGTATATAGGTAGGCCTTTAATAAGCTTAAAAAACAACTGGTCTCTGCTCCCTTACTTACCCACTTTAACCTAAAACGGCCCTTAATGCTAGAAACTAATGCCTTAGATAGCATTATAGCTGGCGTTTACTCCTAGAAGTAGACGGACGGAAAATAGCACCCTATTACTTACTATTTAAAGACTATAATAGATGCTAAGCTAAACTACCTAATTCACAATAAAGAAATGCTGGCCATTATCTCTAGCTTTTAGTAATGGCGAATATAGTTAGAAGGAGCCCCTAAGCCTATTTAAGTAGTTTCGGATTATAAAGCCCTGGAATATTTTATAATAACAAAGGCCCTTATAGCCTGGTAGGTACGCTAGGCGGAGGTCCTATCCTAGTTTAACTTCCTAATTATATATAGGCTAGGTGCTACTAACCGTGCGGATGCTTTTATAAGGCGTAAACAAGACCTAGATAACTAGGCAGCTGCGAAGATCTTATTACAGACTTAGACGCTACTACGACCAGAATGCCTAGACCCCTAAATACAGGCAGAACTAAATATGGACCCTTTAAGCGCTAAGATATATCCTGTTAATTCTATGGAACTTAACCTTATTAATAAACTGCTGTAGGCAAACCGTACGGCCCCTTCTCTATAGGAGTACTGTAAAAAGGCAAAGGATTCTACCGGCCTATAGTCCCTAGAAAACGGACTGCTTAAGCACTAGGAACGGCTAGTAGTAGCAGAGAAATAGAACTTATAGACTTAGCTTATCGCCAAAGCACATGCTTAGGTCTTTATGGCCTACCCTAGAAAGAACAAGACCTATAAAATTATCGGTAACCGTTACTACTGGCCCGGAATGGTTATAGATATTAACCGCTATATATAGAACTGCGACGACTACCGAGGTTTATAATTCTATAAGATAAGACCCTAGGGCTATTAAAGCCACTCCCAATACCAGAACGCCCCTAGTAGTATATCTTTATAGACTTCTATAAGTTACCTACAGACCGCGATAGATATAATATAGTTATAATCCTAGTTAACCGCTTTAGCAAGCGCCCGTTCTTAATCCCCTGTTATAAAAATATCGATGCTAAAGAGGCGGCCTAACTATATATCTACTATGTCTACCGAATTTATAGACTACTAGATACTATCATATCCAACTACAGGCTATAGTTTATATTAGCCTTCTAGAACGAGTTTACCCAGATCCTAGGTATTAGGCTAAAGCTCTCTACGGTATACTACCCCCAAATAGACGGTTAGACGGAGATTATAAATTAATACTTAGACCAGAAACTCCGGCCCTTTGTTAACTACTTTTAGGACAACTAGAGCGAACTACTACCTATAATAGACTACGCCCAGGCAACGCTACCCTATAACTCTACGGGGTTTATACCTATTTAGCTAGAAATAGGATACTTACCTTATATAAGCTTTAACTGGGAAAGACTAGAAGGACTATAGACTATACGCGAAAAACTATCTTATAAGGAAGCACAGCAATATACTAAACGCTTAGAAGAAGTATGGACGGTAGCCTATAAGAACCTAGAGAAGGCCTAGAAATCGATAGAACAGCAGGCAAATAAGCATAGGCGCAAGCCCAACTTTACCATAGGCGATAAGGTCTAGGTTATAATAAAGAACTAAAAGATAGAACGGCCTAGCCGTAAGCTAGACTATAAGATGGCAGGACCGTATAAGATCCTTAATAAAGAAGGCAACTTATATAAGGCTAAACTCCCAGACTTAATTAAAGTCCACCCTATATTCTTACCAGATAAGCTACGGAAAGCTACAAATAACCTACTACCTGGACAAAAGAATAAGCCTCCACTACCGATTTAAGTTAATGGCGACAATAAATAGGAAGTTAATAAAATACTAGCCTATAAACTAGTACAAGGAACGCTAAAATACTATATTTAATAGAAAGGTTACAATCCAGACCCAACCTAGTACCTCGCTTGGACTTTTATAGGTTGCCCCTAGAAGCTTAAAGAGTTCTATAACTAATACCCTAATAAGCTAGGACCCCCGAAGTATCTAGACAAGTGGATGGAGTGCTAATATAGCGAAGATAATAAGCTACCTGTTAAGCATATAGATAAGAACACCTCACGGACATAAATACGGATATATAAAGCCTGAGGGCAGGCTTTTTTAGAGGGGGGGGTAATGTTACGGCGCTGGTAGAAAACAGTGGATTATAGCAGTAGATTGTAGCAGATAATCGCAGACAGTTTTAGGACAATTGAAGACAGTTTCAGACAATCTCGGATAGTATTACGGTACTAGCAAATTGCTGCAGATTGCGGTCACGTGACGCGAAGATCGCATAAAACATCGAGCGGCGCTGCTCTTCTTCTCCTTTCCTCTCTCTAGCTTTGGATCCTCGTTTATAGACTACTAATTGTACAGGCTTGCGCGTCCCTCATGCCGTACTCGTGCCTCGATTGACTGAGTCGCTAACAGTAATTAATAAAGGGGCGAAGTTGCTGATTAAGGTATTAGTTTATAATCTTAGTTTAGCTGTTAGTCTAAGGGTAGAATATAGTAGAGAGCTTAATCTTAATCCTAAGAATACGGCAAAATTTATCCTAGAAGTCTAATATAAATTAAGGTCTATAGTTAGAGATAATTAACTTAGGAGTGCTATAGATTTAATAGAGTTGTTAATATATATACAGGCTATATCTTTTATATTTATAGTTATAAAGCAGGGAAGGGAAATGGCTTGCTTACTTAGTTGGTTAACTACTATAAAGGCTATATTATAGCCATATTTATCCTTTAGAAAGGATTTAAAGTATATTATAATATGCTGCTAAGGGTGTTTAGGAACTGGCAGTGGTTATAACTATCTAAGGGTTTAATCCCTGGGGGTATTTGCCCATCTATAAGCATAATAATTCCTAATAAATCATTTTATATTGGATAGGAGTCCTTACCAATAGTAGTAAGGCGCTAGTAGTTAGTAGGTCTTGTCTTAACCAGGGTGCGCCGTAGAGACTTAATAGTAGGCTTTACAGATTAGCTCTATTTGTAGGTTGTTAATATATAAAACTATAAGCCGTTCTTAGTATAAGAGCAGTCTATCTTTTACTTCTAAATTAGGGTTGCCTTCTATAGCTTAGTCGCGGAGGGCTTTTAGGGATTTAGCTGTGCGGTTTATAATTAGGATGTAGTTAATTAGTCCTATTAGTTTATCTAGGATATCTTCTTCTATAGGCGCTAGCTTGTTCCATTTAGGGCTTAGTTCCTTAAGGATATATAGGTTAAGCTATTTAGGGTAGAGGAGGGTATATATCTGGTGCTAAGCCTTTAGCTTATCCTGTAGTCCTATATCCTATTCTCTTTAGGTAAGGATATCCGCTTTAGAATTTTGCCTACTAAGGCGGTATATAATTGTAAAGAAGAATTAGGAGAGTATTTTAGCCCACCTGGCCTATTAACTGGTAAGCTGCTTTATTATTATAAAATACTTAAGGGCTTTATAATTAGTATAGACTTTAACCTAAGAGTTTATGCTTTTAAGCTCTATACACCACTAGGATAATAATTATATAATAGCCAGCATTTTCTTGTTATATACCTTATAGTTATATTTGGCTAGGGCCATTATCTTTAAGAAAAATATAATGGGGTACTACTTGCTATCTAGGTATAACTATAAGAGAACTCCCGCTACTACTTTATTAGAGGCGTCCGTTTCTAGCATTAATTTAAGGTCTAGGTTATAGTGATAGAGAATTAGGAAGGAGGTAAGTTGGTCCTTTAATTCCTTAAAGGCTTCTATACAATTATTATTAAAAATAAAAGGCGTGTTGTTCTTTGTTAGTTATATAAGAGGCTTAACTATAACCCTATAGTTATAGATAAACTAGTAGTAGAAGTTATAGAAGCTAAGAAAGGACTAGATACCTTTTATAGTATAAAGGGGTTTCTAGTTACGTATTACCTTAACCTTCTTAGGGTCAACTTTAATTCCTTTTATGCTAACAATAAACCTAAGGTACTTTGTTTATTTTACTCTAAATTTACATTTCTTAATATTAACCTATAGGCTTGTATTCTGCAGCCTTTCTAGGACCTTTTTAATATAGACTTAGTGCTTAAGTTTATTGTCTAAGTATATAAGAATGTTGTCTAGGTATGCCGTACAGAATTTATTAAAGTAGTTGAAAAGAACATTATTTATATACCATTAGTACGTGGCTAGCCTATTTATTAGTCTAAAAGGAAGAATTTTATATTTATAAGAACTGTAGCGGGTATAGAATGTTATTAGATCCTCTAATGTAGGGTCCATCCTAATTTAATAGAAAGCTTGGCAGATATTAAGCTTAGTAAAGATTTTGGCTTAGCTTAGATGTATAAGGGTCTTGTTGATTAGGGGGAGGGGGTAGTAATCTTTTTAAGTAATAGCGTTTAGTTTTTAATAGTTAATATAGAAATAAAGGCCCTTATTAGGTTTTTTTATAAATAGAATAGGGGAAGTAAAAGAGGCCTAGCTTAGTTTAATAAACCCCTTATAGAGGTTATTAATTAAGTACTGCTTAGTTACTTTTAGTTCCTCTATAGTTTGCTAGTAAAGGGGGCTATAGCCTAAAGAGTTGTTGGCCTTTAGTTAAATCTTATAGTTATAGGTTTAGTAGGGGGGTAGTATATCTAAGGCTGCTTTTAAAAACGCGTCTCTATAGTTTAAGAGGTATATAGGGAAGAGGTATTTAACTAGCTCCTTATTAGTTTCCTTTACTAGCCCGTCTTCCTTTTTATTAATAATCTGGTTAATTTTATATAAGCTAGTTATAAAGACTTTATTGTCCTTCTAATATATATTAAAGTAGAAACCTATAGCGCTAATTGCCGTAATGTCTACTATAGGGGGGGTTATATAATAGTAGGGATATCTATGGCCTAGTGGGCCTTTGGCCTATTAGCGTGGTCTTTACTCCTTTTAGCTCTTATTGTATCTTTTAAAGGTTATCCTCTATGTCCTATTAATATATACTCTTCCCTATTGGCCAGATTTTTATAATTTAGAAGTTGTCTATATTACTGTCCGTTCTACTTCTATAAGTAAAGTCCTCCTTAACTATAGTTCTTTAGAGGAGTATCCTTATTAATACGGGGTTCTTACTAACCTTATAGCGGGCGTCTTCTTAAGTAAAGGCTAGGTTACGGTCCCTAATATCCTACTAATAAATAGGGTTGGCCTTTGCGGCTAATATCTTACGGTTAGTATAGAGTTCTTTAATAAAGGAGGGTAACTTCGGTCTATTCTCCGGCTAAATAAACTGTCTTTATTAAACGTTTAACTAAATATTAAAGTAGGACATCTATTTTTGGTTAAGGATTATATTATAGGACCCTAGGTCTAGGATATAGAAGGGGATACCAAACTGGTATTGTCTGTTAATAGCAATATATAGCTTTAAGATATGGGTAATCGGCTTACTAGCTTAGCTATTATAGCCTTTTACTTAAATAGGCTTTTCTAGTTAGGTAGTATTTATATTTAAGAACTTAGTAACGTTATTTACATAAGCAGTGTTTATAAAGGTAAAGCTATTTACTCTAGTATTAACAAGGACAGTTATATTAACTCTATATTTATTTTAAGATACTATATATAGAATTGTAAAGTGTTTTCTACCTATTAGCTAACTTAGATTAATCTCTTTAAGATTAATAAAATACCCTAAGGGGGAGTCTTTCCCTAGGGTTCTTCTTTTCCTAACTTATTAGACGTTTCTTTTTCCTCTATCTCCTTAATATTACCTATATCCTTTGGCTCTAGGTAGGATATAGTAAAGTAACTATCCTTTCTATAATTAAAGTATATAACCATAATAGGGTTAATTAAGGTATTATAATAAATATTGGCTAAAGGTATAGTACATAGCGATTTAGATAAGGCTTATAGGTAGGTAGTTATAACCGCTTTTAGTATAGGGGTGGTTATAGTTTGTCTTCTAACGCTAGCTCCTATTGGCGTAGTAGATAGGTTCTAGTTACTATAGGACTTCTTTAGTTAGTTAGAATAAGTATTAATTTATTTTAGTTCTAAATCTAGTAACAAATATTAGGCTGTAAGTCTTTAGTAGGTTAATAGGTTGTCTAAGGCTACCGCAATCTTTTCTTATAGTTAGACTGTTAGCTTGTTATATAGGTCTAAATAGTAATTCTTAGGGGGAACTTAGCCTTTACCTGCTAGGTATAAGAACTAAGTCTAGAACTTAGTAAAGGATTAGTTTAGTTTTATTATTAGGCGATTATAGTTATAACGGGCATCCTATATTTTATTTAGGTTAATATAAATAGCAGCCAGATGCTATATTATCTTATTGGCAGATATAAACTAAATAGGTAACTTATCCTTAAACTTGGCCTAGAGGTATTACTAGGCGTCCCTAATAGTTTAACTAAAGAGGTAGAGTATTTTAGCTTCTTTAGAGGGGAAATGGTTGTAGTTAATATAAAGCTTTCCTTACACCTAGATTCTCTAGTTCTTAAAGGTTAGGTCTATACCGTTTAATAATAGTAGGGGGTTAGGGAGCTTAATGGACTTTAATTATTTTGTTATTGTGTCTGTACTCTTTAGTATATTATATTTAGTTAAGCAAATAGGTTAACTAAGGCTTTGTAAAAGGGAGACTGGGCTGTTTTATAAGGTAGTAAGGCTTTCTAAGATCTCCTTTAGAGTCTCTTATATGCTTTAGGCTTAAAGATAATTAACCTTTTAATTGGCTGTAAGGGTATAAATCTGCCTGTGTATATCTATAATATTATTATTATCTGTAATTTCTAATCCTAACTAGATCTTATATTCCTCTTAAGTAGAAGCAGGTCTTTTAAATAAGCTTACTTTAGGTGCTATTATTAGCTTCCTAAGGTTTATTAGAATTATATAACTTGGTTTTAATTCTAGGGTTCTTTTAGGGATACAGGTTAAGTATAGTCTGGCCTATAAAGTGGGATATTATTAGGGCCTTCTTAGGCGTAGTAGTGTAAGTTTTCTTTACTGTCTAAGTATAACGCGTTAACGCGTTGTTGCAGACAAAGGTCTTCTTTTAGGGTAGAATGTTATTAAGGCCTTCCCAGGAAATATAGGGAGAGCTTAGTATAATATAACGGGCTTATATAAATGCTTCTGAACCAAAGCTTATAGATTACTACTATATAAGAATACTAAGCTAAAAAAAAGAAGGAGAAGAAGACTATTAGAGGCTAATAAGATATAAGGGGTCGCTAAGGCGCTAGTAGTAAACAAGCCAATAGTAGGTAAGCTAACAGTAAGGAATAGTAAGAAACAGTACTAGATAGTATACGACAATATAATAGGTGGCAGAATATGGCAGAATTCGGCAGGTGACGCGCCCTAGCACTGTCACACCTTTAGTACCGCTGCTTAAGTTACAGTTAAAAACTACCCTTATTTCTACTCTTCTCGCCTTATTTATTATAGTTAACAACTGCCCACTAACTCCTTACTTATCTAAGCCTACTTCTTTAAGTCATTATATAGTTTATACCTAACATCTCTTATATTATTATTTTAAGAAAACCGTCTCACTAACTACTTATAGTAGATTACTTATTATTGTTAGCATTTATAATCCTAATAGCTTTACCAGCTATTCCAACTCCTCTCTCCTTAACATTAACTTTTTTAATATCCTCTATCTTGACCCATTTAAGATATATACTACTGGGTTCCTAAAGTTACGGATTTAGTAATTATTACTTTACTTCTACTCTAATAGGCTCCGCGACTAGACTCCACCTAAGGGCGTAAACATAGTAACTTTAAATAATATTAAAGACTGATTAATAGGCACTTCTAATACTATTACTATAAATAGGTAGGCAGCAGTTACTTATAGGAGTTAAGTAGGCTGGTAGTTAACCTAGGATATAAACCGCAACTTAGCTAACTATTACTAGCCTCTTTAGTTATATACTATCCGCTTCAGCTTCTTAAGTAGGCTAATTTAAATTAGTAGTAATAGGAGTAGTAAGGATACTAGTAAACTAATTATAATTAATAGTAATAAAGATAAGGATAATGCCGGCTAGGAGGAGTTTTAGCAGTCTTAGCAGTTATAGCAGTTGCAGTAGTTAGATAATAAGGAGTCCCCGCTTTTTAAAGAGAGATAATAATATCTATATACCTTACAGCTGTCTAACCCTATTAAGCTATTAGATGACAAAGAGTACACGCCTCTTAAAGAGAGGCAATAACAGCTATATGCCTTCTCAGTAGGTCAAATATCAACTCGTAAGGGCACTTTAATATTAACTAGTTGTGGTATTCCGGCGGCTTATAACACAGCCTTAAGCATATTTACTTAACTACTACTAGTCCATTTAATAGAGGAATGTTAGACCAATCTTCTTAATATAGCGAGCCATCAAAATGCTATTATGATTAGTATTATACGTGGGTTAACTTCTTTAGTATTTACTCTACTTTAATATATAGTAGCAATAAGTCGCAATACTTACAATTAACTAAACTGTTAAGTATAACCACTTAATCTATTCTCCAACAAATTATTACTATACGGCAATACGGCACGCATATTATCAATTTCCTTTAATAATATCTTAAGGCTTAGTCAACTAGTTAGTTGGCTTTTTAGCAACTCTAAGAAATAAGTAACTTGGTTTTTATATTAGATAAAGCGGTATAATAGTATACCTTTAGCAATAGATTAACTATCTTCTCCTAACTCCTTAATCTAGCTACTCTCGCGTATCTTTATAAATCCTTACCTAACTCCTTAAACTCCCTCCCAACGCTCTACTCTTTTAGCTTTAACCCCTTAGGCTCCTTCCTAGCGCTCTACTTTTTCCGCTTTAACTCGCTGGCCTTTTTCCTAGCAGTCTACTCCTTATACTTAGACTGCTTAAAATCTATCGTTAACTCCTTCAGCCCCTCCCTAATTAGCCTGTTGGCCTAAACCTACATTTATAGACTTATATAATAATAAGGATAATATTATATAAGCTACCTAAGAATCGCGTATATAACTAGTAAATTATAAATAATTTAATAAATAATTTAGCCAGATAGGTTTTGGATTTCTTTTTAGGATAAATAAGTAGTAACTTATAGCCCTTAAAATAGTTAAATAAATAGGCTAATTAATTCCTTAACTACTTTCTAGTTTAATTTAATATAAAAGATTACTTAGAGATTAACTGCTTATACCCTACTAGTATGTAATATCTATAAATGCCAAGCCCTTTTTATTTATACTTTTTATATTTCTAAATATATAGCTTTTAGTGTTAATAACCGCTTACGCCTATTCCGCCCATTATTTCTTATCTCTTTACTATGGGTTTTTAACACTAGGCCGCTAATATTCTTACTAATAGATATTAATATTGACCGCCTATATAAGATAGAGGCTATACCCTCTAAACCCCACTATATTTTATTAGTAATGGAATCTATAGTTACTACTTTTTTTCCCTACCTTTATAAGTTCCACTGCTAGGAGTTATAGATAGTTCTAAGCCAGGCTCTATATTATTAGTTAGCAAAGCAGTCTACAAGTCTACTAGTTAAGTCTTTAAGTCTATTAGTTAAATCTTTAGTACTAACAGTTAAGTCTCTAACACTACGCTTTTACTACTCTATAATTTTGATTATATAACTGGTATAAAGAACTACTACAACCTCATTATAGCGACTAGTTATACTATAGTAGAGGGGATAGTATACTACACTAGTTAAAGGGAGATGGAGTGACCCCTCTAGCTAAAGACAGCACTACTATTAAGAAAGAAAATTCTAATATTAAGCTAAATAAATATATATAGTTCTCTATAAGCTTCTTTTACTATAATATAACTAGTAAAGCAGTCTTATTATTAATTTTAATTTATCTTTTTACAACCTATACCCTTCTTTTGTCAGCTGTAAGCTTGCTATTACTAGCGCTACTAGCCCTAAGTGACGAGTCACTGGTGCTAAATACTAGTTTTTTAGATTTCTTAGGCTCTAACTACTTAGCTAGTATACTATCTATATTCTAGCAAAGGAACTAAACTAGCAACTCTCCCTAAACTATAGCATGCTTTTACTTATTTAATAGGAAATACTTACGGAGATCTTCTACAGTCCATATTAGAAACTTAGTAGCTAAGCTAACCTTATTAAAGGTATATATAATTACCTACTAGTAGTGATTAGGTAAGAAATATAAAGAAGGTATTAGAGCAAATCTCTCTTCTATTGGGACTAACTTATCCACTTATATCCAATACCACTTAACCAGCCATTAGAAAGCAATATCTTGCTTTAAGCCTAAGGTTAGTTTTTAAAAAAGACAAAAGCAGTTAGCGCAGTAGTTATAATAAGAAAATTAGGGTTATAACCTATACTGTTACAATAACTATCTTATAGTACCTTTAGAGTTTGCGTCTTAGGATCGTATTTATCCTCTTAGAGAAACTAAAGTAGGTATTTACAATAATAGTTACTATTTAGTATAGCCCTCCAAGAATCGCTTATAAAGTCCCTACTTTTTAATCTCCCGCTTTATTTAAGGATAAACTTTATTCTTACTAGTCGACTAATTAGTAGCTATGCCGTTAAGTTCCCGATTTAAATAAGGGTATTAGTCTAATAAGTTACTATTATAATCTAAATTAGACTCGCGACTGCTCCCTTAAAAAAAATTGCTATAACTGACTTACTCAGCGATTGCATAAGAGTATATTACGTCTACGTTTTAGCTTAGATGTTATTTAACTAATAACTTCTTCTTTAGTCAACTCCTAGTATCCTAGCCGATTAAATGCCTAATATGGTATAAAGAATATAGTTACTTTAGTTTTATTGCGAGCCGGAAGCTATATAACCAGATCTCTGCTATAGATCTCCAATATTACCTATAATTAGGAAATTCTATTAAATAACCCTATTAATATCTGGCATATTTATACCCATTCTAAGAATAGTTGTAGCTACTATAATCTAAATATCCAACTACTTACTACAGAAGGTATTATATATCCTATCCTAATTATGCTTTGCTATATAAGATATATATATCCCAATAATCTAGTTTATAAGACGTGCTAAGTAGCCCCTCTAGATAAGAGACTCCTTAAGGTACTAAAAGACTACCGCGATATATCTTCTACTATTAAGAAATACAATTATTTTTGGGTTTTTTTAAGGGGTTAAGCCACTGCCTAAAGACTCAACTGCTTATAGTAGTTTATCTTTCCTTTTAGTATTAGAAACACATAAATTAAGATATTTAGTCAGTTAATAGATATGTGGATAATCTTTAATATACCTAGGTTAGTTCCTTCTGGATAAAACCCATTATGTTTTTTACTACTTATTCTATCTTAATATTTATAATTACAGAGCAGCTAAAGAAAACAACACTTAACAGAAGAGACCGGTATAGCTTATAAATTAAGATAAATCGCTCTAAAACCTTTTCTATTAGTAGAGTATATAATACTTATTAATAGCTACTAGTCTAACTTAATACTAAAAGAATAGATCCTATAGAATCTTTTAGAATTTAGAAGATACAGCTTACTTTAGCCTAAGTAGTATATAAGTATATATACTATTCTTAATATCTTTAAGCAGTCGAGGGTTCTAGAATTTTATATCCGCTAATATTAAATATAGGTTTATACTAGGGTATTAACAAATTAACTTAACCTATTCCCCCCCTAACTTATTTAATAGGATAAGCTATATTATAATCTAGCTAGTTAAGACTAAAAAAGTATAGAATATAAGGCTTTTACTAAAGTTAGTTTTTATAATAAGTATAGTATTCCCTATTCTATAAACTAGTTGGTAAAGCGCCCTAACCTACTAAATATAAGGATTCTTTCCCCTAAGGAGTCAGTATATAGTACAGGTAAGCATTTCCGTCTAATACTTAATATTTTAGGGGTTAAAACTATTTAATATAAGCCTCCAGAGCTATAGGATAATTAAGGTTAATATATATTTTATTCAGGCAGTATATAACTAAGCCTTAGAAGGAGTTAAAAGGCTAAAGGGGTTAAGGGGTTATAGCGCAAGCCGCCACGTTATTATTAGTAATACTATTTGCTTTAAGGCATTAAAAGAGGATTCGTGCCGTAGTCGACCTAAGACATATCAAGAAATTTCAACCTATAATTTTAGAACTTTATATTAGTTAAAATGTATAAATAAGTATATAGATAAATAAAGCAACCCTTAAAATATAATTAATTACGTTTTATAGTAGTTAACTAGTTAACTAGTAGAGATATATTACTCTTTAGTAGCGTTACGTTTTATTTGTAGTCGACCCTATTATATTTTTGTACTAAAGGCCCTTAAATAGCAAACTAAATAGGAATCCTAACTATAGGGGTTATATAACGCTAACAGGGATTATATAACACTAGCAGGGATTTTATAAAGCTAGTAGGGGTTTTATAAAAAGCTATACTAGTTAAGTACTAGCGAGATTTACTGTCTTGTTTGCCGTCTAAGTCGCTTACTAAGATAAACCGGCCGAAGGCATATCGCTATAGGCACTCCCCGTTACTCCCAACTATTATTAGTACTCCCTAATATTATAGATGCTCCCTATTACTGTAGGTACTCCTACTTATAGGCACTCCCCTTTATTGTAGGTACTTATTATTATTGTAAGTACTCCTTATTATTATAGGTACTCCCTATTATAGGTTCTCCCTTCTATTATAAGTACCCTATACTTTTATAAGTACTCTATACTATTGTAAGTACTCCATGCTTTTATAGGTACCCTGCGTTATTATAGGTACTCCCTATTATAGGCACTCCCTATTATTGTAGGTACTCCGCGTTATTATAGGTACTCCCTATTATAAATACTCTCTAGTATTATAGGTACTCCCAATTATTATAGATACTCCGCCTTCTATTCCGCCTCGCTGGCGACTAGCGGCTCTTTTATAACCCTACCCTTAAAGGTAATAGTATAGGCCTAGGCCAATAGCTGTAAAATTAATACTAGCTTTTATATAAATTATTTTACTAAGAGGCTTAATCTTATAATATATTAAGAAATAAAAACATATAATAATAGTACGTATTTTAATACTAAAATGTCAAATATAACTACAAGTAGTAATTAAAGTATAGTGCTTTTTACATATCTTTATAATTAGGGTCATTGTCCGCTATACGCCTTCGCGGCCCTCTCCTCTTACTTTATATACTTCGCTTTATTATCAGAAGCTATCCTTTCTAGTAGTGTTTCTAGTCTTTTAAGTTTCTTAACTCTAGGAAGAATAGAGTATTTAACAAGTACTATTTGCACTTAGATCTTGTCCTCTATAGTAGCGAGATATTGGTATAGTCCTTAAGTAGATAAGAGTATTTCTTGACCTTCTCCTCTAATCGCCTCCTCTGTTAACTCTTTATAAGTAAAGTTGGACAGTTAAATTCATAGACTTAGGTAAGTGGTAGGGTTCCCCTTATCGTTACGAAATACCTAATTTAGAATCTTAGAATATCGTAATACGAGAATATTGGCCTTAATTGCTCCCAACTAATCTCTATTGTTCGTATGGAATACACAAGTTTATTACACTAACAACGTCGCCTTACGCAAGTCCTTATTGCCGTATTTATTATCCAGACCTATAATGACCTATATTAATAAACTAAATGATATTAAAAAGAATAAATAAATCTATAGAATCTTACTATAAGGAATATAGGCCATAATATAGGCCTATATTGTACGGAAACTAAAGTGTCTGCTATAGAGACCGACCAAAATCGGAATAAGGGAAGTCTGCTTATATAAGCGGGAAACCTATATAGAGGACTCTTCCAGAGCCATTATTACACCCTTTAGTGCTCTACTAAAAACAGAAGAAGATCCTTCCTAAATTAGTATTAAACTTATTAATATATAAAAGAAATACCTTATAATCCTCTAAGTGTACTATAGGTCCTACTTAACCTCTCCCTAAGCTGTAATCGACCGTCCGTTACGAGCTCTCTACATTGTTCGTATCCCCCCTTTAAAAGTCGTTATCATTAGTTGGAATTATCAAATGGCGTACCCTCTAAGGATTCGCCGGCCTATATACAATTTCCTATTTAGGTTTAGTATCTATATCGCATTAAATAAGGCCCAGCTGCTTAACGAAGTTCTTAAACTAAACCGTCAACAGTGGCTTCGTAAGACTATTGGCCACTATATCGCCCATAGGAATATACTATAGGTAAATTATACCACTTTAAACTTTATTATAAATATAGTGCTAGTATAGCTTAAAGTGCTTAGTACGCGCATAGTAGTTATTGCTTTTAGTAAGGCTGATAGCTAGTTAATTGTCGCCATATAGATATATCGGTAGTAGATCCTTTCTGGTATAGCCCAAATTAATAAGCAGTTAACGGAGCTATAAGGCTTCCTTAGCCGCATATGTTATCGCTACATACTTAGCCTCTATAGTTAAGGTTATAAGTATTAACTGCTTGCTTGACTTATATAAAACTAGGCCACCTGCTAGCTTATAGATATAGCTAGAAGTTAACTTCCTATTAACCAAATTGGCGAACGCTGCGTCACTATAGCCGTATAGTTATAGGTTAGGTATATTACCTAGTGCGCTTCTACTATACTCCCTATTATAATTAGGAGTAGTATAGTCCGTAGCTAACGCCTTAGCGAAGGCTTTTAGAGGTAACTGCTGCCCTTAGGGTAAGCTTAACTCTGCCGAAGTCGATTATCCCTATATAGTAGGCGAGTATCTACATCGCAGCTTCTATATATAGTTTGGTAGGGTTATATAGGAACTAATAGAGCTTTCCTACAGCCCAGGCTATATTAGGCCGAGTCCAATTATATAGATAAAGTAGTGAGCCTATTAGTAATTAATACCATTTTACTAGCTCTAGCAGAGCTTAATTCTTAAGCTTATGTAGCTTAAAGTCTACTATAAAGGGGTAAATTAGTATAGAGGCCGGTGCGCAATCTTCTATATAAAAGGTATACAGGATCTTCCTAATATAGGCGTTCTATACCAGTTAAATTAATCGCGCTTAACGGTTCCTAATAATTTAAATACCTAAGTCTCTTACTTTATACTTATTTCTAAGTGCTTCTTTAAGCAGTTTAATTGTCCATATATCTCGTCTAATTAAGATAAGATTATCAACATAGACAATAATAGTTTGGCCGCTTTGCTGGCTAACGAAAACGCATAGGTTAGCTGGAATTGGCGTATATTTAAGGGTAATAAGAAAGCTCTTAAGCTCCTTATACTAAAGACGTAGCGCCTACTTAAGACTATAGAGAGCTTTAAGTAGTAGGCCCATAAGGGCAACGCCGTCTTTTAAATACTAACGATATCCTTCTGGTAGCTAAATATAGATATTCTTACGGTTAAGCTTTCTATTAAGAAAGGCCGTAATTATATCTAGGTGTTTGCACTTTAGATTATATACGGCAACTAGAGCCATTAGTAACTTAAATATACTAGGGCGAATAATACCTATAAACGTGTTGCTATAGTCGATTCCTAGACGCTGCTTATTACCGCGTAATACTAGTCTTGCTTTCTATCTAAATAGGACGTTATTCTTATTAAATTTGTATATAAAGACCTATTTAACAGGTAGAGCCTTAGCTCTAGGTAGAAATTCAACGATCTTAAATAAGATATTTACTATTTAAGACTCCTATTCCTTATCTGCCGCAGCCTTCCACTCCTTCTTAAACATTAAATTTATAGCTTTTTTCCAGTTGCGTGGCTCCAGAGGTAGTCCTTTAGTTATCCTTATCTACTAAGGCTATAATAGAGCGCTTGTAAACATATAGGCGAAGGCTAGGGTAAGGCAGGTAGCTTTTATAGCTAGCTCCTTCCTTCTAGTTCTATGGAGTATACTATAGTTAAGCCGTGGCTTTGATCGCGTATAAGTATTTGTTATAGGTTTAGCCTCCTTATCTAAGTACTTATCTAGAATCTGCTCTAGGTTTTCCTGGTAGATATTCTTTAGGAGAGTCTCTTCCTAACAGAGGTGTCCTCCTAGATTAGGTAGCTCTTGCTAGTCAAGGCCTGCCTATTTATTATTAGTGAGGGGAGGTCAATTGGGCTATAGTGTAATATTATAATCGTTAGAGGCACCCCCCAACTAAGAGTTACCCCCTAACTATAAGGCCCAAAAGACCTTATCTGCCTCCTACAGTGACCGAGAAACCTTACTGTTGGAATTACGGTGGGGGGTTTTGGTTTCAATTGTTTTCTCTATACTGTCCCTCTTCTACTTCTACAGGTGGAATTTGATGGATCTCCTGAGCTCGCTTAGCTCACGTGGTTAACCCAATTGGTTACAAGCAACTGTGTCTACTATATTACAGAACCTTATTCAGACACTAACAACAACTAGAAAATAAGAGAAAGAATAAAAGGATACTAGTAAATAAGTCCGTAGTCTCTATCCTTCTCCCTTCGCAAATTCGGTCCAAAACGCCTCCGCCTTAGGGTCGCCGTGATAACTAGGGCAGGGTTCTATGTTAAGGTAGAAGTTAGAAGCTCCAAACCTCGCTATAAAGGTATCCCCTTGGTTATTATCGTCGTCGTCATTATTAGTATCGCCGTTGCTGCCCTCAAAGTTAGAGATATATTGGCGTATTCTTCAGTTCCTTTCGTCCTTTATATAGTTTGTAGACCAATATCCAGATTTATTATATACAAAGCACTTTTTGCCCTTATTACGGTATTGACAATCGGAGGAGTGGTATTGTTAGTTAGTATAGTATGATTCAATCTCTAGTTCTTATTTACCGTACGTCGCAATTAAGGATTTGATGTCGCTAATAAGGCTAGTAAGGGTAGTAGCAGGTTAAAAGCAGGCTGGTTTACAAGCTAGTACATCTTAGCACGCAGTAAGGAGCTTATTATAGAATGTTATATCATTTTGGAGGTCCTTTACTAACCTATATTATAGCTGCCATATCTCGTCAATTAATATCTAAAATGCTTGGCCTGTATTAAGTCCTTTTTAAGTAGTAACTTGTTTAAGCGTAATTGTATTCCATTTTAATAGGATATCGCGTTTGTATTTATCGCCTTTGAAGTATAATCTAAGGCCTATACATATATTCTTAAGAAGGTTAAGATCTTTAAGGTAGATGAAGTAGTATTTAAGAGCAAGGTCGCGGAGCATAGTAGGAATAGCAATAATGTACGCTTGCTTAGGGACGCCAGCTCAAAGGCAGTAGTTTTGGAAGATCTTAAACTTAAAATCAAAGTTATCTTATTCGCTAGAGTATTTAACTTCGTCTGTGTAGAGCTTAGCTAAGTTAGTAATCTCTCTTTTAAAGCTTTCTTATAGGGCAAGCTGGTCTATGGCTTGGGTTGCAGTCGGTAGTAATAGTAGAGCTAGGGTAGGGTCGTTGGTAGGGTCGTCGGTAGGGCTGTTAGTAGGGTCATTAGTAGGGCCGTCAGTGGGGCCGTCGGTAGGGCCGTCGGTAGGGCCGTTAGTAGGGTCGTTGGCAGGCCATTTTAAAGGAGTTGGTTCGTAAATAGCTCCTAGAAGGCCGTCTGTAATTAACTTCCTTACCTCCTTCCGTATGTATACCCTATTTTCACGGAGGTAATTCCTAATCTCCTTTAATCGATCCTTGCCAAGGTCATTAAGTATATCCTTTATAAATAACTCGAAATCGTCAATAAAGCTCTCCTATAAGTCAAATCCCTTCTATCCCTTCTCCTTATATATCGATAAACGCCAATTAATAAATGCTTTAACTTCTTTAATATCGGTTACGGTCACGTTAATTCCAGTCTCCCATTTTTCGGTATCCATCGCGGAGGTAGCCGTCTTTTGGTTCCACAGTTGATTTAATTTAACAGTTGGACTAGAAGCGTAGAAACACCCATAAACTAATCGTTCTGAAGGCGTAATGGACGTAGGTTAGAAGCGCGAGTAACCTCATAAACTGGCCTTTAGGCTTAGCAAGCAATACCTTGATTTTTAGCCTTCGACAAGAGGTCTAGAGAATTAGATAGTACCTCTCTTTGTTATACCTCGCTAATCTATGCGGCACTAATCAGTGTTGGAATCACGGTGGGGGGTTTTGGTTTCAATTGTTTTCTCTGTACTGTCCCTCTTCTACTTCTACAGGTGGAATTTGATGGATCTCCTGAGCTTGCTTAGCTCACGTGGTCAACCCAATTGGTTACAAGCAACTGTGTCTACTATATTACAGAACCTTATTCAGACACTTACTTCCTTTCTGCAGTAACTAAGAGACCTCTAGTGTAGTATCTTTAGTAGAAAGTTCCTTAAGTAGTACCTAGTAGATATTGTTGTCACTACCTTCTTCTTTACTAATTGGTGTAGTAAGAAAGGTTCCTAATTTGTTAAAGGTAATACTACTTAATTAAACAACTTTGTTTTTATAAGGTAGATAGACGCGATATATATATAAGCCTTTATAGCCAATCAATCGTCCTTTTTAAGCTCTTGCAATAAATTTATTACCTTATTGCCGCTAAGGATCTTTTTTATTAATAAGGACATAGGCGGGATAGCTATAGATCTTCTAGTTAGCGTATATAATTATAGAATTGGTGTCTCCTAGGGCGAGAGCTATTGCTTAAGCGGGTGGAGCCTAGTCCTTATTAACTAATATAGGTAACATATTAAGCCCATATATGGCTGCCTTAGCGACTTTAAGCTAGAGCTTTAGTAGTAATTAAGTCTTAGTTAACATCGCCCTAACCCTTTCTTTAACTAGGTGGTTGGCCTTCTCTATAATTTTATTCTAATATGCGGTATATAGGATAGAGGCTTTAATAAGTATACCTTCGTTCTTAAAGAAATCGGTTAAGTCCTTACTAAACTACTTAGTAGCTCTATCCAATTAGAAGCAACCAATTGTTATCCCTATTTAAGTCTTAATTATATAAACGAACTGCTTTAAGGTAAAGGCCGCGGAGCCTCTATTTAATATATAGTAGATCCATTTAAAGCGTGTTTGGTTATTAGTAAATAGTACCCAGTACTTCCTACTATAAAGACTTTTATGTTTTAATAGCCTAACTATATTAATATGCACCTTTTCAAATATACAATTGCTGCGTTGTTAAGGGCGTCTTAATATTTACTTCTTAGCCTTTCTAAGGTAACAGTCCTTGTAGTAAAATGGCTTATCCTTAGTAACTATAGTCCCCTTTATACTTCTGGCGAGGATACATATCTAGGTAAAAGAAAGGTGTTATAGTCTCTTATACTAAGTCTCTATAGTGGCTTTAGTAAGCACGCCTTTCTTATAAAAGCGCAATTGTATAGTAGCTAAAGCTATTACAAAGGGAACCTCTATAGGGTTGTCTACTAGTATAAATTAATTAAATCCGTTAATGCATAGAATATAGGCTATTTCTACCTAATATTTAACAAAGTTAATTATATTATAGAGACCGTTAAAGAAGGCACCTTTACCCTATAGAATACTAAGCAAGACAATATTCGTAAAGAAGTTAGGATAATAATATATATTAGTAAATATAATTATATAGGCTAAGTAATTGGTCTTAGTAACTATAAGCTTAACTAATCCAACGCTAATAGCCTCTATTAAGCCTCCTCTCGTTTAGATTTAGAGAGGTTTAATTTCCTTATACTATACGAACTTCCTAATATTATTGCTTATATAAATATTTAAGCAACTATTAGCTATTTAGAAGTCCTTAATATCCGTTCCTAAAGCCATAGCTACTAGCCCGATAACCTATATAATAAAGATCAATCTGGTTACCAAATTAATAGCTTAAGAGAGGCGATTAGGTATCCCCTTAGAGGCCTTATTTATATTTAAGGCTGCTTTATTACCTAAGCGCAGAGGCCGTTTCTCTCCAGGTCTCTACTATTTAGGTTTTAAATAGGCGTGCTTTATCTAGCAGCCTTCCTCGCCACCTAGATAACCCTATTTATACTATCTACACTTATTTAAAGCATCTTTAGTAGGGCCTTAATTGCCTAATAAGGCACTATAGCCAGCTCCACCTCTACCTCAACCATTACTATGATTATAGCCATTACCGTATCCTTGGCGTAAGTTACCTAGTGTCTAATTAAATAAGGCGAGGCTCTTAGCCGAGTCCTTCCGCCAAGCCTTATTAGTAAGGTTAGCAATTAATAAAAGTAGTAAAATTATATATCCGTTGCGGATTTTATTATATTAGATCTAAGCCTATATAGGGAAGTGTTCGTTAACGGCGTTAATAAATTAGTAATTAATAATCTTGTTATCTAGGGCAAGCTTTACCTACTTAACTCCTTAAACCGCTTCTTGGTAACGGCTTAAAAAAGTAATAATTACTTAGTCCGATTAAAAGCGGAGCTTAACAAAAGTCTTCTATCTATTGGCCTTATAAATCAAGCCACGGGCCTTAAACAATTACTTAAGGTGTTTAATATCGTCCTTTGCTATCTGCTTGTACTCTAGGGCAGTAATAATCTCTTTATTAATTATACCAAGGATAACTAAATAGGCTTTACCATTGTCCTTATTATACTTATTATAGAGTACCTTATTAGTTAAACAAATTAAATTATTAATGTCCGTAATAATTTGGGACCTCTTAAGGACCTTATCTCACTCCTCCTTATCGACGTCTTTTAGTACTTAATTAATAGATATTGTAGGCTTTTCTTCCTAGAGCTTTAGGTAGAGGGGTAGTCCTTCTTAAATAATATATAGAAGGCCCTTACCACGTAGATACGTGTAGAGCTACGTCTAATATTAATGCCACATAAAAAGCAAGCTCCTTAATTGCTAAGGGCCTATCTATAGGGGTTATTATATATAGGTTAAGTATACACCAGACCTACAGTAGGGCTAGCTACTTGGCTAGCCGCTAGGTTAATGGCAGGTGGTATAGTTAGTGCTGTAGATGTTGCAGATCTTATAGGGGCGCTATAGCCTATTCTTATAGTACTTATGTTCTGGTTGGCTGAGCTTCTAGTCTTATACTACTTAGCACGTACCTTAATTTAGTAGAGGCCCTAGTTAATAGCTAGGCACTAGTCTATAAGTTCCTTTAGCGTCTGCACGGTAGTATAAACTAGTAGTATAGCATGCTATAGTTCTAGGGTAAGCTTATTAAAGAGGTCTAGTATTAGATCTTCCTTAGGGATTTAAGCCTATCTGGCTAGGTATAGGAAGCGGGTCTAGAAGACTAAAAAGGTCTCTATTATTTTTATATTAAGGGCTTTATAATTAAGGCAGGCGTTCTATATCTTAAAGGGGTCCTTATAAATGGAAGATAGGTGGTTAATTATCTCTTCTTTAGAGAGGAAGGGGTCTATTAAGTTTTAGGCATATCGCGGACGTAAATGCATCTGTACGTCCCTACTAGTACATCCAAAGATATAGGCCATTTTAGCTTAAGTAGTAGGGAAGTAGTCCGCATTAACTTTAAGCTTATTTTATAGTTAAAGCTTCTAATTATTAAATATAGGGTTAGTTCCGTCTGTAAGTAATAGGGGATCTGTGACCTTCGCGGACCGCGATAATACTAATGCTGTATGTTAGGCTAGGGCCTTAAGGACTATAGCAAGTCTTTAGGTGTCCAATGACTCCTTAGAGGGTGCAGGGGTATCTCTGGTTTTAAGCAGCTCTTGAAGCCGCTTAATTTCGGCATTAGCTGCTACAAGTTCTTCCTAGGGGGTCAAGACGGCGACTGTTTCACCATTAGAGGTATTTGCGGGTCCTGTAGCGGCTTTGCCAGCTACTGTATTTCTTGACATGGTGGTAGGGATATTAGGTAATTTCTGGTGTTTATTTATTTCCTAAGGGGTTCTGGTCCGTGCGTGTCCTATTTTTTAAGTTTCGTGTTCCGTCCGTGTTCTTTAGTTCTGTCCTTTAGGTCCGTTTCTGTGTCCTTGTCCTGTCCTTTTCGTGGTCCGTAGATATTTTTAAGTTCCTTCTCAGGAAGAGAGTAGTAATGAGCTTTGGATAATGTTAGCGACTCAGTCAATCGAGGCACGAGCACGGCAAGAGGGACGCGCAAGCCTGTACGATTGGATTGTCTATAAACGAGGATCCAAAGCTAAAGAAAGGAAACAAGAAGAACGGAAACACCGCTTGAAGTTATATACAATCTTCTGGTCACGTGACGGCAACTTGCGGCAATCTGACGGTAATTTGCCAGTGCCGTAACATAGAGGGAGCTAGTAGTAGAGCCTTAGACCTTTAAGGGAATTATAGGTAAACACCTAAATTTAAAAATTAATTAGCAAGATTAAAAGTTTAAAGTGTTAGTAGATAGTAGAGCAATAAGGAACTATATATTACTAGTAGCAGATAAAAGGATAGGGTTACTATACAGATAGAAGGAATATCTATACCTATTAATAGTAATTTTAGGAGATCTAATAGCCTATAAAGGAGGTATTATTAATCTTAAACCAGGACCTATTTAGTTAACTATTAAGGGAAGACGGATTAAAATGTCTTTTAATATTCTACCGTTAGGAAAAGACGAGGTAATACTAAAAATGCCTTAGTTACAGGAATATAATCTAAAGATTAATTAGGTTATAGGTTAGGTCAATATTAAGGATATATAATAACGTAAGATATAATAACAAACTAAGATAGTATAGTACTAAGTTAGAGCGACATATAAAGAGACTAAGTAAGGCTTAAGTTATATACTAAAGAGATACTATAAGTACGGCAAAAAACTATAGAGCCTAGAAAGTAAAAAGCTGTTAAGTATATAACATAGGACTATAAAATAGAATTAGAACTAGGAATAAGTCTAAGGTTTTTTCCAATCTATAAGCTTACTAAAACTAAGTTAGTAGCGCTTAAGGAGTTTATCTAAGAAAACTTATAGAAGGGATATATTAGACTATTATAGCTACTAGCGGGATATTTAGTATTATTTATACTAAAAAAAATGGAAAACTTAGGATATATATTAACTATAGATAGTTAAACAGTATTATAAGAAAGGATAGGTATCCTATATCCTTAATTAGCAAAATCTAAGATAGGATTAATAATATGCAAATCTTTATAAAAATAGATCTAAGGTGGATATACCATTAGATCAAAATTAAGGAAGGCAATAAATAGAAGGTAACCTTTAGGTTAAAGGAAGGACTATACAAGCTATTAGTTATATAGTTTGGACTTATAAATATACTAGCAACATTTTAGAAATAAATTAATAGTATATTAGGAGAATACCTAAATAAATTTGTTATAGCATACTTTAATAACATTATTATCTACTTAATAAGCGAGCAAGAATATAAGGAATATATTAAATAGGTCTTAAAGAGACTATAAAAAGAAAAGATGCTAGTAGTAATTAAGAAATGCGAGTTCTTTATAAGGAAGACTAATTTTATTAGATTTATTATTAAGCTAGAAAGGATTAGTATAGACCTAAAGAAAGTAGAAGCTATAGTAAGTTAGTAGAAACTAGAGAACGTTATGCAGTTAAGGTTGTTTTTAGGATTTTATAACTACTATAAAAGGTTTATAGCATAGTAGTTAAAGAATATTGAGCCGTTTATAAGGCTTATAAAAAAAAGGAACTATAGATAGAGGGTAATAAGTAGAGGAAGCTGTTTTAAGAACTTAAGGAGCTATTTACCTAGGATCTAATTCTCAAGATTTATTAACCATAGTTAGAGACCGTAGTTAAAATAGATATATTAGACTTTGCACTAGGAGTATATTTGCTACAGAAATACTAGAATAGATAGCATCTAGTAGCGTACTATAGTTAAAAGATAATACTAGCGGAACTAAACTATAATATCTATAACAAGGAGTTGCTAGGTATAGTTACAGTACTTAAAAAATAGAGGGTATTCTTACAAGGTATAGAGAAACCATTTATAGTTAAAACGGACTATAAGAACCTAATAGAATTCCTAATAATAAAGAAATTAAACCAAAGATAGGTTAAATAGGTAGAGATGCTTATAGAATATTATTTTAAAATTTAGTATATTAAGGGTACTGAAAATGCAAGAGTAGATGTACTTAGTAGGAAAGTAGAATTGCAAAATAAAGAAAAGCTATTAGGAGCAATGTTACGCAAAGACGAAGACGGATTAATTAGGTATAATTATCCTAAAATTTCAGTAATAAGAGAAGAAAGGACCTATAAGATACTAAAGAGTGTATAGTTATAAAGGATCTAAAAAGTATAGGATAAAGATCTAGACTTAGAGCAGTATAGGTATTAAGAGGCTATATATATACCAAAGGGAGTCGTAAAGGAGTTTATAGAAGACTTTTATAAAGGAATAACTTAGGGACATAACGGAGCTATAGGCTTAATATTAAGACTTTAAGAGAAATATATTATTTAAGGAATCTAAAGACTAGCGAGATAAGTTATAAAGGAATATCTAGATTATTAGAGGAATAAACTAATAAGGCATAAGCTATATAGAGGGCTATAACATATTAAAATACTAAAAAGACTATAGGTTATATTATAGAACTTTATTATAGAGTTGCTAAAGTTAAAAGATCCTATTACTGGATAAAATTATAATATAATCTTAGTAATAGTAGATAAGTTAATTAAGTAGGGCTACTTTATAGCATATATAGAAGAAATATTAGTAGAAAGATATAGCTAAAATCTATATTAAAGGAGTGTTTATAAGACATAGGGCACTAATAAATATTATATTAGATAGAGATCTAAGATTTATAGTAGTATTTTAAGAGGTATTTTTAGTAGAACAAGGGGTTTAAGCGGCAATGTTAATAGTATATTACCTATAGACAGATGGTTAGATAGAAAGACTAAACTAGATATTAGAGCAATATCTAAATATTAGGTAAAACCTAAGTAGATAGTTATATAGCTATAAGGTATAGGCGACCCTGGGGCGACCTAGGGGTAACTTGCCCATAAGGTACGTGCGCTATATGTAACTAGGGAAAACCCTTCCTTACCTTGCATACAGACTCCTCCTTTTCCCTTAAGGATTTGTCTGTCTATATAATATACCCTATTGTTCCATTATTAAGCTCCCTATCTACATTCTTACCTTATATTTAAATCCTTACCAATCTCCTTAGGAGGATAGCCAGTTTAATTTTTCTATAATGCCTCTAAAAAGAAAACCGACGCCTATACCTAATAGTAATACGCTAATAATATAACCGCCAAACGCCTTAGGATCTAGTGTAGACGAAACCGCTAGAAATATACTAGTAGAATCTAAGCCACTTTCTAAACCTTAAAATAATTAGCTATCTATAAATGCTAGAGATTAGTTTGACCTATATACCTGGGCTTAATAGAAGCTTAGCAAGATTATTAGTATTTTACTAAATACTACTAATATAAAGGAGCTAGATGAGCTGGCTAAGAAAATAGCCAACTTATAGAGCATTATTAATTTAATAAAGCGCTCCTATTGCCTCTTTAGTAAAGAGTATAAGTTATATAGTAAATATATACGTCGAATAAATCTTAACGCCCTAGTTAAGAAGTTACTACCCAATATTAGTGGTACTACTTAATAGTATTTTAACTGGTGGATTGCCACAGTTAAGAACTAATTTAAGGTTAATGACGCTAACTATAACTACAAGCGACGCACGCGATGGGTTATTAAAGGTTTTGTAAAAGAGGAGACAATTATCTAACTAGTTTATTACTGGTTAGGCACTAAAGATAAAGGTCCTTTACTATAGGATAAATTTAAGATTATAGTCTAAGACTAGATTAGGAACGCTATAGTAAGACGCTTTAATAATACTACTATGTACTATATAGCTATTATAAAGGAGAACTAGAGGTTTAATGTCTTTCTAGCCTATATATATAGCTTAGAGGACTGTTTCTTATATATCCCTTTTATTAACCCTAAGCAATAGGTAAACTTTTAATTTTTATACCTCCTAGCCTACTTATAAGCAGAGCTCTTCTGCTAAAACTTTATTAAATAGGTAAGAACTATAGAGGACCTCTTTACTAAAATCTGCTGTATAGAGTAACTGCTTAATACTATAAAGCTTATAAAAAATTGCGTAGTTGGTAGCAGTAAATTCTTGCGCTTAAAGTGTGGTTATAGTATAGGCTTTATAGAGTTAGGTTTAGGGAATAGAACCTAAAAAGGGCGATGCTTTTCTAAGTAAACTCCTAGGGAGACTACTTAAAAGCCAGATGGCTTAGAGGACCCCTTAAACGCTAGTAGTACGCATATAAGTTAAAAGAGACCTATAGGTAACTACTGTAAAGAATATTAGAAGCAAGCCAGTAAAGATAAGTTAGGCTATCTTTTGGAAAACCTAAAGCCCTAGTAGCGTATCTTTCTTAACTATAACTAGGGCCTAATATAGAGGGAAAGAAGAAACGCATTATAGTATATATTATAATAGATACGCCTTAGGGTAAAGTCCGCCTATATTACTTATATAATAATAGGTGCTAAATTAACCTTATTAGCTAAGACGTTGTCTATAGGTTTAACCTGCCTATAAGCTATAAGCTATGTTTATGTAAACCTATTATATGTTTCCTTAATAGCAACTAGATAATAATTAAGAATGCCTATAATCTAATGGTTACTACTAGCAACTCCTAGGGTACCCCTTATACTATTAGCCCCTAGACCTTTTAGAATGGCTTATTTAATAGTTATAATATAGTTTTTAGATAGGATTAGCTTACGGAAGCAAATCTATTAATTAGCTTTTATTCTAGACAATTTGTCTAGGGTACTTTAGACCCTAGATGCCTCTAGATAGTTACTTTTAATACGCTCCTAGTAGATATTAAAGCTAGTATAATAGTCTATTTGCTATAGCTAGAAGACTCCTTCTTTATACTAGTTATGAATATAATAGAGGACCTGTTATTACTGGTAGTTGTGACGGCTCGAACCATTGAACAAATGTCTTGACGAAGACTTGAACAAATGCTTCCAAGATGAAGCGAACGAATGCTGTATTACGAAGATATCAAGGTGAGGAGCAAGAGAAGGTGGTGAGGCCACGTCTATATACACAAGCCAAGCCCTAAGCGAACCCCTGACTAGGTGACGCGCCCCAGCGCCGTCACAGTAGTAAGTATCTATATAGACCCTCTAGATGTAGAGATACTGGTTATAAACATAATAGAGGACCTGTTATTACTGGTAGTAAGTACCTATAGAGACCCTTTGGTGCCGGTATAGATCGCCTTAACTTGGGAGGAGGTGATTAAAACCCTAAAACTATTAAGTATACTGCAGTAGAGCTGTATATACTCTTAGTATAAGCATACCTGCAAAACATATATTAGCTATACCCTTCTTTTTACTGGCTCCCGGAAGTATACTACTATATAATAGTTGTCTTAACCTCTATAGACTCTAGTCTACTAGATATATATAAAGAAGAGATTAATATCTTCTCTAATAAGCTAGTAAGTATACTACCTTAGAACTCTAAGTACGACTATATAATTAACTTAGAAGAAGGTAAGATGCCACTATAGATGCCTATCTATAACCTCTTATAGAAAGAGTTGTAGATCTTATAGGAGTACCTGGAGAGTGCTCTTAAGAAGGGCTGGATTAGGCCCAATAAGTTGCCTACTAGAGCGCCTATCCTCTTTATACTAAAAGCAGAAGGTATAATGCGGCTATATATTAATTATAGATGCCTAAATAAGATTACAATTAAGAACCGGTATCCCTTACTACTAGTTGGTGAACTCTTTAATAGGCTTAGCTATATAAAGATATTTATAAAGCTAGATCTTTATAATGCGTACTATAGGATTTATATTAAAAAGGGAGATAAATAGAAGACCGTATTTAAGATATGCTATAGTTACTTTAAGTACCTAATAATACCCTTTAGTTTTGTTAATGCCTCTATAACTTTCTAAAGCTATATTTAAAAGGCTCTAGGGACCCTAGTAGATACTATTTGTGTAGTCTACCTAGATAATATTCTTATCTACTTAAATAATAAGGATAAGTACGTTAAGTATATTAAGTAAGTACTACGACAGCTCCACGCTTAGGGCCTCTATATTAAACTATTAAAATGTATCTTTTATATTAAGAACGTTGAGTTCCTAGGCTTTATTATTATACCTAAAGGTATTATAATAGATCCTGCCCGCGTAAAAGCTATTAAGAAATGGCCAAAGTCTAAGTCCTATAAGGATATCTAGGTTTTTTTTAGCTTTACTAACTTCTATAGATGATTTATCTAGAACTACCTAGATACTATATACCCCCTATATATATATCTTGCATAGGAATATTATAATCTAACGTTAGATAGGGAGAAGAAGAAATAGAAGTGTAAAAAAGGGCCTACTAAATGGTACTTACCTTAGTCCTAGCCTAATAACACTTAGTAGGCGTTTTATAAACTATGCGCTATATTTATATAAGCTCCTCTACTTCGCCACTTTAACCCCAATTTACCCCTAATAATAATTACTAACGCTTTTAATTATGCCTATAGCGGTATACTTCTGCAGCCTTTTAGGTAGAGAGATTAACTCCACTGGTACCTAATTTCTTATTATAGTTAGAAGCTTACTAGCCTAGAAGTGCGGTATAATATGCATAATAAGGAACTACTCACTATAGTGTAATGGTTTAAGACATGGCACTACTACTTTAAGCACGCTGTATATGTAACACGTATGCTCTGCGATTATAATAATCTTAAGTACTTTATAACTATAAAGAGCTTATCTACTTGCTAGGCCTAGTACGCTAAGAAACTAGCTAAGTTTAATTTTAAGATTAAATATAAGCCAGGTAAAGCAAATCCTACTATACTATTTTGGCGCCTGGATTATACTAAAGGCTTTAAAGATAGTAGTAAGAGGATAGTCCTTAATACTATACTGCCTATATTATAGTAAAAGTTGCAGGTTATAGGCCTTGTAGGTGGCCTTGGTGCTACTATACTAAACTAGTAAGTAGCATGCGTATAGTATATAAGTAACCCTTATAAATATGGCGCTGGCGGATTAGGGTGTCTTGCTATTCTCTTTAAGACCTCCTTAACTGGCCTAATAGCGTTTAACCCTAGGGAAGATCCATTAGCCTAGGTAACGGTCCCCTATAATAACCTAGTGAGTTACCTATATATTATATATTACTTTATTAGCACCAACTTTATATAGAGTCTTGTGCTATAGTAAGAGATAGTAGTAGCTACCTTAGCCAAAATGGTATTTATAGAATACCCCCCTAAGTTACTGGTTAATTTTATTTATAGAGTATAAGAAAGGGACGCCTTTATATACTCTATATATAATTAATTGACTTAGGAATAGGTTCCTGCTAGTAATAAGGACTATACCCTTAATAATTAAGGACTCCTAAGGTAAAATAATAAAGTCTAGGTGCTAAATTATATACTACTGTAATAGGAGATCTTTAAGCGGAATTATAATAATCCTATAGGTAGCTACTATGGATTTAACTATAGCTGCAAGGTAATTGCGCGGAAGTATACTTAGAATGGTCTTATTAAAGATCTTCGTAAATACCTAGATAACTATAATACCTACTAACGCTATAAATCGCGCTGCTATAAACCCTATGGTAAGCTATAACCTCTTTAGGTCCCTACCTAAGCCTAGCAATATTATTTACTTAACTTTATTATAGATATCCCTAAGTTTAAAACTCCTAATAGTATAGAGTATAACTCCGTTCTTATTCTTATAGACTAAGTTATAAAGCTAGTGCGCTACCATCTAGTATATAAGATAATTAATACTATATAACTTACAGAACTCTTATTTAGAGTCTTTATATAAATAGGGTCCCTAAATAATAATATCTTTAATAGGGGTAGTATGTTTATAAGCGGGTACTAGAGTACCATATACTACTATCTCCGCGTTTAGCGTAAGCTTAGTACTACATTCTACCTATAGTTAGATAGTTAGATAGAACGCTAAAACTAGGAGCTTAAGGCATACCTATGTATATTTACGAACTGGGAATAGTCTAATTGGGCCTCCCTACTTAATAAAGCAGCTTTTGCCTGTAACTCTAAGGTCCATACTATAATAAAGTGTTCCCCTATGCTTGCCTATAGCTAGCTGCTAAATATCCTAAATAGAGTCCTAAATAGCGTTTAAGACGCCTAGTAAGGTAGGGAGGGGCCTAAGTTAATAAATGTTAAACTTATAGAGACGTATCTATAATGCCTACGCCTTATATATAAGGTAGCGGCGGCGTTAATAATATATGCCTAATAGCTTTAGGCAAAATACTATAATTATTACTATCTGGCTAAGTATTTCGCCGTTAGTAAATGAGTCCTGCTCTCTTCTAAGAATATCTGCATAAAATGTCTCTATAAAAAACTTAATAGTAAGTTTATAGGACCGTTTTAGATTTTATAGTATATAGGGTAGTAAGTATATAAGCTAGAGCTCCTACCTACTATAGCATGGCTCTACCTAGTCTTTTATATCTCCTTATTAGAGCCTTATAAGTTATGCCCTAGGTTTTAACCCCTAGTAGTAAAAGAGCTTAAGGAAGGTAGCTAGGAAGTAGAAGCAATTATTGCCTACTAGGATTATGCTAGATAACCACAGTACCTTATTAAATAGCTAGGATGGCCAAATAAGTATAATAAATGGAAATATGAGATAGAACTTAAGAATTATTAATAACTGCTAGATGAGTACTGTAAGCGAAATACCCTAGCCTTGCAGCTAAAGCGTAGGTAAAAAGTAAGTGCCGCTGCTAAGATATAATTTGTACTAAAGTAGAGTAGAGGACGTTTTAAGGGATTAAAGAACAAGTAACGCTTGCGATAAGAACTGCGGTATATATATAGGGTGAAGCGTAATTTATTAATATTCTATATAAGCTATACTCTGACGCAACCTGGCTATGCTAGCAACTTGTAGGCGAAGCTATAGCATATATTAATAACAAAGCTTGATTTAGAAAGCACCCTTTCTAGACTTAGTCTGTTACTCTATGCTAGCTTAACAGATTGTTATATTAGAGAATAGGTCTACTTAACCAAGGTTTAAGATCTACTGGTAACCCGCTGGCAGTAACTTATACTAACAACTTATATACTATTTTATGTATATGCTATATAGATAATATACAAGGCTAAAGTATAGGTTAGTGGTGGATTTAATGGGTATATAGCCTTATTGTTTATAAATCTAGCTATATATGAGTAATCTATAGCCTACCCATAAAGTATATATAACGCTACGCCGGTATAGCATAAGGCTAAAGTATAGGGTTAGTGGTGGATTTAATGGGTATACTGCCTTACCACCTATAATCTACCTATAAGGTACTAGCGACCTACCCATATAAGCAATCTTTTGGAATATTTTTAATAGTCTAAATTTAGGTAAACCCTAAATAGACTAATTAGGATTTTTTATCCTAGGGATAGAAAATCACTACTAGCTTAGTTAAATATAGGGAGTCTTAGCAAGACAAATCTAACTAATTAGATAACTTTAACTAGCAGTTAAAGTTCCTTAATATCCTTGCGCCGCCCATATATACTACCTATCTCTCTATGTGCAAAATTAAGACGCTCTTTCCTCTTTAAATTTTTTTTTCCTTATTAAGGTTTTTATAGGGTTTTATTAAGGCTTAAGTATATAAAGGATTGGGGACAATCCTTTTTAAAGGGAGGGTATTATTAGGTAAGACCTAAGTAGATAGTTATATAGCCATAAGGTATAGGCGATCCTAGAGTAACTTAAGGGTGACTCGCCTATAAGGTATATGCGCTGTATATAACTAGGGAAAACCCTTCCTTACCTCGCATACGGACTTCTCCTTTTCCCTTAAGAATTTATCTGTCTATATAATATACCCTATTGTTTTATTATTGAGCTCCCTATCCACATCCTCACCTTATACTAAAGCACTATATTAATTACGTATAGAATAATTGGGTATTATTATTACCAGTTATATAGTTTATATATAATATAACACCATAAAAAGGAATAGGCACGTTACCTTTTAAGGCAAATTATAGATATAAACTAAGAATATTGTTATTACCGCAATAAGTAAAGAAAATAAGTAGCACAGCTAAAGAAAGAATAGAGAATCTAATAAATCTTTATAATTATCTTAAGGAAATAGTAAAACTAGTACAGATAAGGATAAAAAGGCACTATAATGCTAAGAGATCTAAGGGACCAGATCTTAAGGAAGGAGATAAAGTATAGCTACTATATAAAAATTTTAAGAGTTAATAACTAAGTAAGAAGTTAGACTATATTAGACTAGGACCATTTATAATTATAGTAAAGATCTTAGAAGTTATATATAGACTTAACTTACTAAAGAAAATAAAGATCTACCCTATATAGTATATTCTAATACTAAAACCAGTATATAGAAATATTAAGCCATTAGTTTATAAGGCAGATATATATAAAGGTTAAGAGGAAGATAAATAGGAGGTTTCTAGGATTATTAGTTATAAAGATATTAATAATAAAATATAGTATAAGGTTAAGTGGATAGGCTATAATAAGACTACCTAGGAGCTATTAAACAACTTAAAGAACGCTATAAGAAAGGTATAGGAGTATTAGAAGAAAAGGGGTTAGGCAGTATTAATAAAGAAGGATTACTAAAGAATAAGTTACCTAAGGGGGACCTAAGAAGAGTAGCTACTAAGGTATTTAAAGTTGTTTCCCTCTTTATCAGAGGAGAATCTATTCTTTTATCACCAAGTTCCTAAAGGCCTTATTCTATAAGTTTCTACTCTCTAAAACGCACCTTTTTATATACCTTTTTAAGACAAATTAACTAAGCAGAAGTAGCAAGACGAGAATTAAGAGCCTATTATTAAGTAGCAGCAGCCTCTTACTTAGCGTTATAAAAATAATAAAGTTTAGCCAATGCTACTAAAAGCTTATTATTAAGTTTTTGTCAGATAATTTAGATAGAGCTACTTATTGATAAAATAGGTTAATTAATTAATGATCTTGACTTAATCGTTAATTAATATCTATGTCTTGACCTAGGGTATTACGGCACTAGTAAATTGCCGCAAACTGCCATTACGTAGGCAAGTTGCCGTCACGTGACTAGAAGATTGTATATAACTTCAAGCGGTGCTTTCATTCTTCTTATTTCCTTTCTTTAGCTTTAGATCCTCGTTTATAGACAATCCAATTATATAGGCTTGCGCGTCCCTCTTGCTGTGCTTATACCTTAATTAACTAAGTCACTAATATTATCTAAAGCTTATCACTACTCTTTCTTCCTAGAAAGAAACTTAAATATATCCATAAGGCTATAAATAGGACAAGGACATAGAATAAGACCCTAAGAACATTACTAGGACTATAAGGATAGGACAAACCCCAAAAACAAAAAAAAATACAAATAGAACGCGAAACCTAAGAATAGAATACGTATGGACTAAAACCCCTAGGAAATAAACAAATACCAAAAATTACCTAATACCTCTACTACCATGCTAAGAAATACAGCAGCTAGTAAAGCCGCTATAGGACCCACAAATACCTCTAATAGTAAAATAGTCGCCGTTTTAACTCCCTAGGAAGAACTTATAGCAGCTAATGCCAAAATTAAACAACTTTAAAAGCTGCTTAAAACTAGAGATACCCCTATACCCTCTAAGAAGTTATTAGACACCTAAAGACTTACTATAGTCCTTAAGACCCTAGCCTAATATATAGCATTAGCATTATTAAGGTCCGCAAAGGTTATAGACCCCCTATTGCTTACAGATAGAACTAACCCTATATTTAATAATTGGAAGCTTTAACTATAAGATAAGCTTAAAGTTAATATAGACCACTTCCCTACTACTTAAGCCAAAATGGCCTATGTCTTCGGCCGTACCGGTGGGGACGTATAGATATATCTACGTCTGTAATACGCCTAGGACTTAGCAGACCCCTTCCTTTCTAAAGAAGAGATAATTAACTACCTATCTTCTATTTATAAGGACCCCTTTAAGATACAGAACGCCCACCTTAATTACAAAGCCCTTAATATAAAAACGATGGAAACCTTTTTAGCCTTTTAGATCTACTTTCTGCACCTAGCCAGCTAAGCCTATATTCTTTATAAAGACCTAATGCCAGATCTCTTTAACAAGCTTACCCTAGACGTATAGCGCGCTATACTGCCAGTTTTTACTACTATATAGACGCTAAAGGTACTTACGGACTACTGCCTAGCTATTAATTAAGGCCTCTACTAAATTAAGGTATGTGCTAAGCGGTACAAGATTAGAAGCTCTACTAACTAGAACACAAGTACTATAAGAATAGGCCATAGCGCCCCAGTAAGATCTGCAACCCCTATAGCACTAACTATACCACCTGCCGTTACGGCTAGCCGTACAGCTAGCCCCACTATGGGTTCAGTAAATACTTAACCTATATACAGCAACCCTTATAGATAGGCCCTCAGCGATTAAAGAGCCTACTTTTTATATGGCTAAAAAGACCATTTTATAAAGGACTGCCTAATAGCGGCAAAGACAAATAAGGTCCTATTAATTTAGGAGGATAGTATAAAGTTAGAAAAAGAGGAACCCTAGAGCAAGACTCCTCTCTAGGGTTAAAAGGAATTAATATATTATATATTAATCTAGGTCAACTAGTTGGTAAAAAAGGCTGCACTATCCCTTATACTTTATTCCGCAGTAGATACTAAGTTTTAACCTCTGCTTTGGCTGACTCTAGAGTAAATACCTTTGCCTTAATAAATATACAGTATACTATAAAGCTAGCTAACCTTTTAAATATACCCCTTAAGAAACTGCCCAAACCAATTTCTATTTATAGGTATAACGGATAAATAGGACTACCCATTATAACTATCTTACGGATTTACCTCCGTGTAGATAGACAAAGGTAGTATAATATCTCCTTTCTTATTATAGACCTAAAAAGTCATAATATAATCTTAGAAAAAAAATAGCTAGCCTATCTAGGCTTACAGCTTAATATATAGAGTAGACGGCTTATCTAGCCCAAAACCCTACCCCTAACACCTTCTTTTATAAAGGAAATTAGCATTATAATGGAAAATCTTATATAGCTATAGATAGACACCATTTACTAGGCCAATGCTATATATAGGGACCAGGCCTTTAAGAAAGATATACAGCTTAATCCATAATAGGTCTATATACTACACCGCTCCCAGACTACTAATATTGCACTACCGGCACTAAAAACCTAGGAAGTTAGTAATAAGCCAGCTAGCTTAGGCCCTATACAGCTATAAAGAACAGCAAGGAATATTAGATGCCGTACTAAATATATAGACTAAAAGAATAATTTATAGAAAATGGAATAGGAGCTAAAGAGGGTTATAAACCCTCTACTATAAAATACGGTCTATAGAACGCCTATAAAGAAACCTATAAACCTTCTACCAGTTAATATCTGCTATATTAGTGCTATATAGTTCTACTAAAACTTAAAACGGCCTAATACTATTGCCTTTACAACTAGCTTATATAAAATTAACCAGATAATTAAAGATAAAGAAACCCTAGCCTGTAACCAGCCTAGTAGGGAAAGTAAGCTTATAAATAAGGAGCTAGTGGAACAAAAACTACTCTGCCAATACTAGGAATCTAAAAATATATTCTCTAAGGCAGTATCTAATATACTCCCACCTCACCAACCGTACAACTGTTACGGACGCTTTAAGTACAATATTACGACTACTTGGGGAAGAGTCGCAGGAAGCTAGTTAATTGATATAGGTACGGTCCAGGATGGATCTGGTGGAACCATGTGACGAGGAATGGTAACCGAGGTCACGTGGCGTTAAACGTATTGACTGTGTTAAACGGAAGGGACGTTATGTTTAATATAGACAACACATACCTTATATACAAGAGAGGATTTCTTAGGAGTACGGTTGTGTATTTAAAGGACCTTAGTTCCTACCGTAGATAGTTCTCTCCTTATAGTAAATCTTAGAATATAATTAGAGTTAATCTGTTAGGCAATTACTCCACTAGTTATTATTTATTGTTATTTTGTTCTTACCTATATACCCAGCCTAATAATAGAACCCACAGTAGTTCCTACTACAAGGTTCCGTTATATATTCACTACTAAGGTTACGGTATTAAACAAGATCGAATAATATGCCACTTAGAGCACTAGTTACAACGGCGTTAACGGTAGCTATAACCTTAGGGCTAGGTGATACTAGTATAGACAATAAGGATTTTTAAGTGGTTACGCAAGGTTAGTTATAGGAAATGGTTAATTACTTATAAGACAATAATAGGATACTTAAAGAACGCATTAATGAAATTAGAGCAGTAAAAATTAAGCTACCTTTAATCGAATAATTCTTAGGAGAGAAGTTAAAGCTTAAGGGATTTCTTACGCAGATGCACTTTAAGGTAGTATAGGAAGAAGCAAAGTTAGTAATATTATTAGATTAAGTAGCCTATGCAGGATTGTTCCTAATAGGGAGGGCACTTAAGTGGTTTAAGCTATATCTTACGGAAATATAGGCTAATGGCATAATAACTACTAACTAGGACATACGGTATATATTTACTAGTTAGAATAGGTTCGCGGAATAACTAACGCAGATATTTAGAGACTTAAAGGCTATAACCACAGTAAAACAAAAGCTTCAGAACTTAGTATAATGTACTTTAGTAATTAAGTATATAACACAGTTTTAAACACTAGCTATATAGGTTGAGTGGAATAATAGGGCACTTATAGCATAGTATAAATAGGGACTTAAGTCTAAAGTCTAGAACGTAATTATCCTAATAAAAGATATGGATACTCTAAGGGAGTTAATAGATTAGTTAATAAAGATTAATAATAAAATCTATTAAAGGGAACAAGCTAAGAGAGGGCAAAACAGAGTTCTATAGTTGTATAAGGCGCAGAGTACGCAACGACAGATACTAAGTTAAAAACTATAGAATGGCGCAGAGCTAATAGACCTAAGCGGTACTAAAGAAACCTAAAGGTGGGAAAAGAAACTATAGAAACCTAGAGGTTAAGAATTAAGTAATTAAAGGACCTAAAAGCAGAGGCTAAACTAGAGATCTTAGCAGCAGAAGACGTTTAGGCGGACTCTATAGCAAGAAAAATGGTTTAAAGATAGGGCTTGCATAAATTATAAAAAATAAGGTTATTTTGCTAGAGACTATAGAGGTAGTTAAAGTAACCATATAGTAAAGGGAACTAGGCCAGTAGATAGCACATATATATAGAGGGACGACAGTGTACTGTAAGAAACAAAAGAGTGTTTAATTAATAGTTTTGCGTATTATTATAACAACGTATACTAAATTCATGAGGATGCTAAATACGGCGTAAGCTATTGGCTATAGGAGCTATTATTATCTAAGTTTAGAGGAACTAACAAACTAGCTTATAGATTAGACATTAAAGATAATAAATTTAATAAAGGTAAAGCATTTACTAATAATAAGGTAATAAGGGCAGCTTACTAGAAGTATATAGACCTTAGAGAAGTTAAAACAAAAGTAGAAACTAAGACCATTATAGAATAGGGTTTAGTAACGGATATTATAATACCATTAGATACAATTTCCATCGCTTTATAAGACAATAAGAGCAACATTTAAAAGAAACTAAGTAAGTAAATAACTGCTAGTGCTAGCTTATTACTTAATAAAGGCAAAAGGCCACAGGCTTAAGATTTTTAAGATAAGATAAGATATACCTAAGAACCCATAATAGACAAAAACTGATAGGAAAGGGTAGTGACTTAGTTTAATAATAAACGAATAAGTACAGGACGTAAGTTTAAGAACTATAAGTTTAGAGAATAAATAAGAACGTTAGCAATCCTAGGTAAATATAGTGTTTAGCCTAAAAATTAAACAGTTAATACTAGGATTAAAAAGCAAAACAACTATAAAGATCTAGCTACAAGACGCAGAAAACAAGAAACTATAAATAAGTTCAGAATAAGAATTATTATATAGCAGGAGCAAAAGCTAGACAAGAGGTTAGCTATGCCAGGTTATATAAGGGATAGAGTACCTATATAAAGAGTTACTAATAGGCTAAGTACAGGGACACCTAGGGTAAAGTAGTTAGATAAACTAGAATAAGAAAAGGATCTAGATATTCTAACTAGGTTTAAAGAAAGATATACTAAAGGATATTATAATGTAGTAATAACAAGGTACTTTCTAATAGATAGACCATACACACTAAACCAGTTGTATAGAAAGTGGTATAGGCAATAACACAACGATAAATAGGCCGATTTTTATATATAGCTAGACGAAAAAGTTGTCTAAGGCTAACCTATTACGGAAAAACGCATAAGTTATATTAAAGGAGCATTAATTATAATATTAAGAAACCTAGAAGAAGGATCTAGGGACTAAAGAAGTAAGCGATAAATCTTAATACCTGTAGTAGAAATACCAGTAGTTAGGTTAACTAGGTATAGGTTTAAACTTAAGAATAAAGATAAACTAAGAGTTGACCTAAAATATATAGCGTATTATATACTATCGTAGATAGCTTGTGTGGATAACATATGTAATATATATAGGGCACTAAAAGACAAGAACCGGAAGTACCTAGTAAGGATATATTAGGCACTAGAGAAAAAGCGGTTTAGGAATACTAAGTATATATATAGATAGCACCCAGTAGAAGTATAAGGTTAAGGGGACTTAATACTTTAACTAAGAAGATTCCTTACAGAAGAATACCTAGATGGATAATAGTGGTGGGAGTGCCTAGAGAACACTTATCTATAGTATATAGAGGAAAAGAAATAAACTAAATATTGGCTAAAGTTGGACTAAGTATAAGCAGGATTGAGCAGCCAACAGTTAGGAAAAGGGGAGGCGTATAGGACTAGAGGGAACTAGTATTAGAGCCTTAGACCCTTAAAGAAATTTAAGGATAATACCTAAACTTATAAGTTAAATGGTAAGATTAGTAGTTTGAAGTATTAGTAGATAGTAAAGTAACCAAAAACCATATATTACCAAAGGCAGTGGAAAGGATAGGGTTACTATATAGATAAAAGGAATACCTATATCCACTTATAACGATTTTAGGAGATCAGATAGCCTATAGAGGAGGTATTATTAACCTTAAAATAGGACCTATTTAGATAACTATTAAAGGGAGACCAGTTAGAATGTCTTTTAATATCCTACTATTAGGATAGGATGAGGCGATACTAGGAATGCCTTAGTTATAGAAGTACAATCTAAAGATTGATTGGGTTATAGGTTAGGTTAATATTAAAAATACTTAATAGCGTAAAGTGCAACAGTAAACTAAGTTGGTATAGTACTAAGTTAAAGCGATATATAAAGAGACTAAGCGAGGCTTAAGTTATATACCAAAGAGATACCATAAGTATGGTAAAAAGTTATAGTTACCAGAAAGTAAAAAGCTGTTAGAGTATATAGCATGGGACTATAAGATAGAATTGGAAGAGGGAATAAGTCTAAAGTTCTTTCTAATCTATAAGCTTACTAAAACGGAGTTAGTAGCGCTTAAGGAGTTTATCCAGGAGAACTTATATAAGGGATATATTAGACTGTTACAGTTATCAGCAGAATATCCAGTACTGTTTATCCCAAAGAAAAACGGAAAACTTAAGATATGTATAGACTATAGATAGTTAAATAGCATTACTAGGAAGGATAGGTATTCTTTACCCTTAATTAGCGAAATCTAAGATAGGATAGGCAACGCAAAGATCTTTATAAAGATAGATCTAAGATGGGTGTACTATTAGATTAGGATTAAGGAAGGCAACAAATAAAAAGCAGCCTTTAGGTTAAAGAAAGGACTATATAAACTATTAGTTATACAATTTAGACTTATAAATGCACCTATAATATTCCAGAAGCAAATTAATAGTGTGTTAGGAGAATACTTAGATAAATTTGTTATGGTATATCTTAACGACATTATTATCTACTTAGAGAACGAGGAAGAATATAGAAAATATATTAAATAGGTCTTAAAGAGACTATAAGAAGAATAGATACTAGTAGCAATTAAAAAATATAAATTCTTTACTAAGAAGACTAATTTTATTAAATTTATTATTAAACTAGGCCAACTTAGTATAGATCTAAAAAAGATCAAGGCTATAGTGAATTGGCAGAAACTAGAGAACGTTACGCAGTTAAAATCGTTCCTAGGGTTTTGCAATTATTGTAAAAGGTTTATAGCGCAATATTTAAAGGATATTAAGCCACTTACGCAGTTAATAAAGAAAAAAGAACTATAGGCATGGGGAAAGGAGTAATAAAAACTATTTAAAAAAGTTAAAGGATTGTTTACCTAGGAGCCAGTTCTTAAGATCTATTAACCAGGTCTAGAGATATTGTAAAAACAGATACATTAGACTTTATACTAGGGGTATACTTTATACAGAAACATCGAGACGGATAGCACCCAGTGGTATACTATAGTAGAAAAATGACACCACTAGAGTTAAACTATGACATCTATAACAAGGAGTTGTTAGGTATAGTTACAGCACTTAAGAAATAGAGAGCATTCTTACAAGGCATAAAGAAACCATTTGTGGTTAAGATAGACTATAAGAACCTTATAGGATTTCTAATAACAAAGGAACTTAACTAAAGATAGGTTAGATGGGTGGAAATGCTTATAGAATACCATTTCGAAATTTAGTATACTAAGGGTACAGACAATGTATAAGCAGACGCTCTAAGTAGAAAAGCTAAACTATAAAGTAATAAAAAGCTGTTAGGAGCTTTATTGCGAAAGGATTAAGATGGATTAATTAGGTATAATTATCCAAAGATTATAGCAACTAAAGAAAGTCAGATCCATAAGTCACTAAAGAGTAATTAGATATAGAAGATTTAAGAAGTATAGGCAAAGGATCTAAACTTAGAGCAATATAAAAACAGAGAAGCAATGTATATACCTAAGTCTATTACAGAAGAATTTATTAAGGAATTCTATAAGGGAATAACATAAGGACACAACGGAGCTATAGGCTTAATATTAAGACTTTAGGAAGAGTATATTATTTAAGAAATCTAGGGACTAGTAAGACAAGTTATAAGGGAATATCCAAATTGCTAAAGGAACAAACCGACGAGGCATAAGCTATATAGAGGGCTACAACCTATTAAAGTACCAGGAAGACTATGGGAAGTTATATTATAGGACTTTATTATTAAGTTACTAAAGTTAAGAGATCCTATTATAGGATAAAATCATGACGCGATTTTAGTAATAGTGGATAAGCTAATAAAGTGGGGATACTTTATAGTATGCACTAAAGAGATATCAGTAGAAGATATTGCTAGAATCTATATAAAAGAAGTATTTATAAGACACGGAGCACTAGACAAGATTATATTAGACAGAGATTTAAGATTTATAGTAGTATTTTAGGAAGTATTTCTGGCAGAATAAGGGGTTCGCGTAGTAATATCTACAGTATATTATCTGTAGACGGACGGATAAACGGAAAGACTAAATTAGACACTAGAATAGTATCTAAGGCATTATATTAATTACGCATAGAATAATTGGGTATTGTTATTACTAGTTACACAGTTTGCATACAATGCAACACCACAAGAAGGAATGGGGATATTACTATTTAAGGCGAATTACGGGTATAAACCAAGAACATCATTATCGCCACATTAAGTAAAAAAGACAAGTAGCACAGCTAAGTAAAGAATGGAGACGTTAATAAATCTTTATATAGACCTTACAGAAACAGCTAAACTAGTATAAGAACGAATAAAAAGGTACTATAATGCTAAGAGATCTAAGGGACCAGATCTTAAGGAGGGAGATAAAGTATGGCTACTACATAAAAATTTCAAGAGTTGATAACTAAGCAAGAAGTTGGACTACGTTAGACTAGGACCTTTTAAAGTTAAGTAAAGAATTTTATTAATTACGTATAAGTTAAACCTACCAGCCAAAATAAAGATCTACCCTATATAATATATCGCAATGCTAGAGCCAGTATACGGGAATATTAAGCCACTAGTCTATAAGGCAGATATATATAGAGGATAAGAGGAAGATAAATAGCAAGTTTTAAAGATTATTAGTTATAAGGATATAGATAACAAAACGTAGTATAAAGTAAAGTGGATAGGCTATAGTAAGACTACCTAAAAACCACTAAGCAACTTAGAGAACGCTATAGGAAAGGTATAGAAGTATTAGAAGAAAGTAGGTTAGGTAATATTAATAAGAAAGGATCGCCAAAGAATAAGTTACCTAAGGGGGACCTAAGAGGAGCAATTGTTAAGCTACTCAAAGTTGTTTCCCTTATAGGAGGAAAGCCAGTCCTTTTATTACTAAGTTCTTGTAGACCTTGTTAAACAAGTTTCTATTCCTTAGAACGGACCTTCTTATAAATATATTTAAGGCGTTAAAGACAAGCATAAGCCAGATATTGAACTTTAAGGACGCGTGCGGACTCTTTTAAGGCACGTTAAACCGTGAGTAACGCTAAGGCCAGCTTACTGTTAAGTTTTATAGTGGTAGATTAAATATAAGACCCTATAATAAGTTACTTAGGGAACTTAAAGACTGTTAAGAGTTATAGGACGCGTATATTTAGCGTTAGAGATAGAGCGAACGTCGCAGAACAATTAAACGTTTGCTTTAGTACACTTAGAGCAAAAGAAGGGTTGTTAGGACAAAGGACTTGCTAGCGCAATACATACTAACCCCTCTTTAGCGCAATAAGAGCAAGGAATCGCCATTACTTTACTAAGCAATAGTATAGAGGAAACCGTACGAAGGCGACACTTAACCCAGAAAAGAGAAGAAGAAGCTTTAGGTATAATAAGCAAGGATATTAACCAGACTAATTAAACGGATATTACACCTCTAGTGGACAACTTGGAGATGTTAGGAATCTTTAAGGACGAAGATAAAGAGGAGGGAGATAGTATTATAGACGCTTTAAGTATAATATTACAACTACTTAGGGAAGAGTTGTAGGAAGCTAGTTAGTTAATACAGGCACGGTTTAGGATAGATCTGGTGGAACTATATAATAAGGAATAGTAACTAAGGTCACGGGGCGTTGAACGTATTAACTGTATTAAATAGAAGGGACGTTATGTTTAATACAGACAACACGTACCTTACGTACAAGAGAGGATTTCTTAGGAGTATAGTTGTGTATTTAAAGGACCTTAGTCCCTACCGTAGATAGTTCTCTTCTTGTAGTAAATCTTAGAATATAATTGGAGTTAATCTGTTAGGTAACCACTCCACTAGTTATTATTTGTTGTTGTTTTATTCTTACCTATATACCCAGCCTAATAATAGAACCCGCAGTAGTTCCTGCTACAAGGTTCTGTTACAACAACTATAAGATTAAAATTAAGCCCGATAAAGAAAACACCCTTAGTTATAGCCCCCTTTACTAGTAATCTACTAATAAGCTACAGGCCACTAAGCAGTATATTATTAATAACCTTAATAAGGGCTTTATTAAGCCTAGCTAAGTCCCCTTTACCTTACCTATTCTCTTTACCAAAAAGCTAAACATTGGACTCTGTTTCTATATTAACTACTATAAGCTAAACTATATAACCTATAAAGACCATTATCCGCTGCCCTTACTTAAAGAAACACTAGCCTATATAAGTAAGGCTAAGATTTTTATAAAGCTTAATATCCACTAGGCTTTTTACTAAATTAGAATGGACCCTAAATCTAAGGATCTTACTACATTTTAGGCCCGATACAGATTATATAAATATAAAGTACTACCTTTTAGACTAACTAACGGACTAGCTACATACTAACAGTATATAAATAACGTACTCTTTAACCACCCCAACGACCTCTATACAGCCCACCCAGATAATATTATAATCCACTTAGAGAATGAACTAGAATATAAGGAGCATATCTATAAAGTCCTATAATAGCTCCGCGAAGCTAGCCTCTAGCCAATATTAAAAAGTTAGAATTTAGTATTAAGCGCACTAAGTACCTAGGGTTTATTATTAGTATAGACGGAATTAAGGCAGACCTAGAAAAAATTGCCATAATTAACTAGTAGATACCCTTATGGACTATAAAGGGGGTATAATTATTTTTAGGTTTCTATAACTTCTACTAACGCTTTATTAAGAATTATAGCAGAATTGCCTAGCCCCTTAACCATCTAACTAGGAAAGACCAGCCCTTTTACTTTAACGCTATATATAGGCAGGCCTTTAATAAGCTTAAAAAACGGCTAATATCAGCTCCCCTACTTGCCCACTTTAACCTAAAACAACCCTTAATACTAGAAACTAATGCCTTAGACGGCGTAATAGCTAGTATCTTTTCCTAAAAGCAACTAGACAGAAAATAGTACCCTATTGTATACTATTTAAAGACTATAATAGATACTAAGCTAAACTACCACATCCATAACAAAGAAATGCTGGCTATTATCTCTAGCTTTTAGCACTAGCGTATATAGCTAGAAGGGACCCCTAAGCCTATTAAGGTAGTTTCAGATTATAAGGCCTTAGAATACTTTATAACAATAAAGGCCCTTACAGCCCAGTAGGCATACTAGGTAGATATTCTATCTTAGTTCCACTTCCTAATTATATATAGGCTAGGCGCAACTAACTATATAAATGCCCTTATAAGGCGCAAACAAGACCTAGATAACTAAATAGCTATAAATATCTTATTATAAACCCAGACACTACTACAACCAAAGCACCTTAACCCCTAAATATAAGTAGAACTAAATACAGACCCCGCAAAGGCCGAAATATGCCCTATTAACACTACAGAACTGAACCTTATTAATAAGCTACTGCAAGCAAATTATACGGCCCCTTCTCTACAGGAGTACTATAAAAAGGCAAAGGATATTACCAGCCTATAGTCCCTTAAAAATGGATTACTTAAGCATTAAAAACAGTTAGTAGTAGTAGAAAAACAGAACTTACGGACTTAGCTTATTGCTAAAGCATATACCTAGGTCTCTACGGCCTACCCTAGCAAAAATAAGACCCGCAAAATTATTAGCGACCGCTACTACTAGCCCAGAATAGTTATAGATATTAGCCGTTACATACAGAACTACGACAGCTGCCGTAAATCTATAATCCCACAAGATAAGACCCCAGGACTATTAAAACCACTCCTAATACCAGAGCGCTCCTAGTAATATATCTTTATAGATTTCTATAAGCTACCTATAGACCGTAGCGGATATAATATAGCTATAGTTATAGTTAACCACTTTAGCAAGCGCCTATTCTTAATCCCTTATTATAAGAATATTAATGCTAAAGAGGCAGCCTAACTATATATCTACTATGTCTACCAAATTTACGGACTACCAGATATTATTATATCCAATTATAGGCTATAATTTATATTAGCTTTCTAGAATAAGTTTACCTAAATCCTAGGCATTAAGCTAAAGCTTTCTATAGCATACTACCTCTAAATAGATGGCTAGACAGAGATTATAAACCAGTATTTAGACTAGAGACTCCGACCCTTTATTAACTACTTTTAGGACAATTAGGCTAAACTACTACCTTTAATAGGCTACGCCCAGGCCACCCTACCCCACAACTCTATAGGATTTGCACCTATCTAGCTAGAAATAAGGTATTTACCTTATATAAGCTTTAACTGGGAAAGAACGGAGGGGCCGCAAACTGTACGCGAAAAACTATCTTATAAGGAAGCCTAGCATTACGCTAAACGCTTAGAAGAAGCCTAGAAAGTAGCCTATATAAACCTAAAAAAGGCCCAGAAATTAATGGAACAGCAGGTAAATAAGCATAGGCGTAAGCCTAACTTTACTATAGGCAATAAGGTCTAGGTTATAATAAAGAACTAGAAGATAGAGCGGCCTAGCTATAAGCTAGAATATTAGATAGTAGGACTATATAAAGTTCTTAAGAAGAGAGGCAATTTATATAAAGTAAAGCTCCCAGATTCAATTAAGGTCCACCTTAAATTCTTACTAAATAAGCTATGGAAAGCTATAAACAACCTATTACCTAGACAAAAGAATAAACCACCCTTACTAATTTAAGTTAATGGCGACAATAAGCAGGAAATTAAAGGAATACTGGCCTATAAACTTGTATAAGGAACACTAAAGTACCACATAAGTTAGAAAGGATATAATCCAGACCCTACCTGGTACCCTATATGGAATTTTATAGATAGCCCCTATAAATTATAAAAGTTCTATAGCTATTATCCTAACAAACCTAGACCGCTAAAGTACTTAGATAAGTAGATAGAGTGCTAGCATAGCGAAGATAATAAATTACTAGTAGAGTATAAAGATAAGAACGCCCTGTAGGGGTAATACAGACATATAAAGCCTAAGGGCAGGCTTTTTTGGAGGGGGGGATAATGTTACAGCACTGGCAAATTACCGTCAAATTGCCGCAAACTGCCGTCACATAATGGTAAATTGCGGTAAGTTGCCGTCACGTGACTAGAAGATTGTATATAACTTTAAGCAGTGCTTTCGTTCTTCTTGTTTCCTTTCTTTAGCCTTAGATCCTCGTTTATAGACAATCCAATCGTATAGACTTGCGCGTCCCTCTTGCCGTACTCGTGCCTCGATTGACTAAGTCGCTAATATGGGGCCCCTGGGGCTCTATAAAGAGATTTACAATGCACGTGTTCCATGCCTTAGAGAATATAGATTATCTAATAGTTTTGCAGCGGTAGATTAAACCTAAGACCCTAGTAGCAATTAATAAGAGTACTTAAAGGCTATTAAGAGTAATAGGACGTGTATACTTAGTATTAAAGACCAAGCAAACGTTATAGAATAACTAAATATTCGCTTTAGTGCACTCTAAATAGAAAGAGGGTTGCCAAGATAAAGGACTTGCTAATATAATATAAACCAACCCCTCTTTCGCTAAATAAAAATATAAAGATAGTATTATCTTACTAAAAGATAATATTATAGTAATAGTATAAGACTAATAAGCTGTAGAAGAAGAAAAAGACGCTTTAGGTATAATAAGTAATAATATTAACCAAATTAATTAAGCGGACATTATATTTAAGGATAAAGATAAAGAGAAAGGAGACAGTATTATAGACGCTTTAAGTATAATGCTATAACTACTTAGAGAGAAGTTAGAGAAAGCTAGTTAGTTAATAAGGGTATGGTCTAGAATAGAACTAGTGGAACTATATAATAAGGAATAGTAAGTAAGGTTATATAATGTAATTTATATAATCTATAAGATCTATAAGATCTATAATAGAGTATATAGAGTAGACAGAGTAGATAGAGTAATAACTTTCTTAAAAGTATAGATGTGTATTTAAAGGACTATAGTCCCTACCTAGATAGTTCCTTTCCTTATAGTAAATCTTAGAATATAATTAGAGTTAATCTATTAAGCAACTACTTTACTAGTTATTATCTATTTATTATATTATTAACTTCCTATTTACCTATATACTTAGCCTATTAGCGAGCCTTGCGGATTTCGCTCTAGCTTATTAGCCACTAGTATATAAGTATGCTTATAAATTAGAGAGGTTTTTTTTTAGATTTAAATAGTTATAGTTAAATTTTTAGTATTTACCGTATAAAGACTATCTTTAGTAATAGATTAATTAATTTTAGATGCCATTTTTAGCACAATAAGGTTATAGAAGATTAAGATATTAAAATTTGCTAGTAAAGTAGGATACCAAGGATTAACCAATAATTATTGCGATAATTTTCGCGGTAACGATAAGAATTACTAATCGATAGTGTCGTGATAAATTTTACTATTGCTAACATTGTTCCTGCTTACCTTAGCAAGCTTAGACCATAGAATCAATTAGCGGACATATGTATATCCGCAAGCGGATATCGTTAACCTTTTTTGTCAAAAAGTTGATTCTATAGCCTGAGTGACTTTTATAAGGTTTCTTAGGCGACCCAACTTGTTTTGTTTGTAGAGCAGTTACCTTTTTTAATAAAATTGATCTATACCCCCACAACTAGGGCTGTAAATACACCGTGTAAACCGTGTATTACACGTGTAATACACCAAAAAAAGTGTATTATATATCATAATCCTTATAAGCTCCCTCAGTGTCGCCCTCATCGCCGCCAGATCTGTATATATCCGGCTTAAAAATAGACTCTTCTTAATCCTTATCCTTTCCTTTATCCTTATCCTTATCCTTAATCTCTTCTTCGTTAAACTAGGTGTTTTTTTAGACTCTAATTTTTTCCCTAATCCGCAGATTCTAGTATATATATACAAGCTTATTTACCTAATTGTTTAGTAAGGAATTCCTCCTCCTACTATGAATATAACTAAAAGCAGACCAATTCCTCTCTGCAGCGCTAGTAGTAGGTAATATTAAAAGCGCCCACTTTACTAATTGAACAAGCTCAGTATAAGAAGAGAAGAAGCTCTTTCACTATACAATTACATCCATCTTCTTTGCAGCTGCCCAGTTAAGAGGTCTACTAAAAGGGCCTGTTCTGGCTTGTAGCTAAAGAAGCTCAGTATATACTGTAGAGGCTTTCTTTTTATTGTTTTTATAGTGCCTTAATAGCTAACCTCCAATGCCTTTTATCTGCTTGTTAGTAATATTAATAGGCCTTTTATCACGCGTAGTCGGATTGCAGAGATAGGCAATAGTTATAAGTAGGTGGTAGATCTTCCTAAACCGTTGGCTAATAAGCTTATACGCCTCTGAACAAGTAAGTAGAGTATTTATTAAGGTAGCCGTCTCTTTAAGCAAAAAGGTGTAATATGCGTACAAGCGCGAGAGCTTTGGCTTATTTAATTTAAGCGCAAGCGTTACCTAAAGAAAAGGTGTTAAAAGGTCTTCTAATTGCCTCGTCTTCTTCTAGTATTGCTTATTAAGAATTACCACCCTTATCTTTCTGTACTTCTCCCTTACGTTAGCGTCTAGCTTTTTACCTAGGTAAGCTTACTTATTAAGGATAGCCCACTACATAAGCTTAATATTGGCAGTATTTGATTGCGTGGTGTATAGTTTCCCTTGCCACCTTGTCTTTCCTGGTAGCTGCGGAGCAACGTACTTCTGATTTATATTGTGAGCAGTCGATTTTAAAAGGCTGTTTAAGACACCTAAGTTCTTCTAGTATTAATTGACCTCTTTAATAACCTTAAAGTGCTTATAAAGCGCTGGCACCTTTATAATATCCTTAATAAGAAGGTTTGTTATATAAGAGCTATAGCTAAGGCAGAGGATTTCTAGGTATTCCTTTTGTACACCCTTTTATAAGCTCTTTATATTACTAGCGTTATTAGTAGTTACTGCCACAATATTCCTGGGCCTAACTTCCTTAATAGTCTCGTTCAAGCTATCTGTAATATATTTACTAGTATGGCGATCCTTTCCAGTAGTAACTGACTTTAGGAAGATAGCCTCTGTTTAAGTAATTAACAGGTAGTTAATAATACTCTTACCTTAAGGATTTGACCACCTATTAGAGATTAGTGTAAGCTCGCCTGGATATTGAGCAATTATATCCTTTATTCCAACCTTAAGCTTCTTATACGTTTGATTGAGGAGAGGATTGGCAAGCTGGTAGCGTGAGGGAGGTATATAGGCAGGACAAATTTATTTAAGGAACTTAATAAGAAATTGATTCTTAATCTAAATTAATAAGTAAGTAGATAAATATTTAATTAGATAGCTACTTATTAAGCTAAGAGCAATTCTAGCACTATAGAAGAACTTAGTAAGAAGTTTATTAAGCATAGCTGCCTCCTTAGACTTAACAGTATTAAGCCAAATCCTATCGCGATTAGATGGAGGCTTTAGAGCGCTTTCCGAGGCCTCTAGCAGAGCAGGTTGATATTCATCCTATAGGTGTTGAGGGAGTTCCTTATACTTCTCTAGATGGGCAACGACTTTCTGACGGCTATTTGAGTGCTATATCTTCTGGCAGTGAATACAGACGACTTCTGGATGAGTTTTACTAGGGAGTTTATAGGTAGCAACCTCCTTCCAGTAATCGTCAGCTTTAGTGCCACCTATAGGTAATAAAAGGGATTAAAACGCCATACTAGGGCTCGTGAGAGCAGTAATTAGATGGGTACGAAAACCGTGCGACGAATGTCGTTGTAGGTAGATGCTCTGCGCATAGTAATTTAGTATGGGCGAGCCATCTTAACAGAAGATTCTTTATTATAATATTAATAAGCACCTGGTCTGTGTAATACACTGTGTAAACTCTATAATACATGTGTATTACCGTGTATGTACACTAATGTATGTACACGTGTATGTGTACGTTCACACCCCTACCCACAACAGCTATCATCTTAGAAATACCGTTAAATTAATCCGCAGAAGAAGCTCTATAATCGATAAGTATATCTACTCCATACGCCTCCACGATATCTAGTAAAAAGCGCCTCCGAACGGGTGATGTGTCGATTAAATCGCCTACAGCCTACCCAAATAATAACCACATAAGGACTTTAAGCTGCTTATTACTACTGTCTTAGGGGGCTACAAACGTCTGCACGAACGTCTGCATGAACGTCTGTACAAACGCTACACAAATGCCTACACAAAGCTCTGCTCAAAGCTCTGCGCGGAGCTCTGCACGGAGCTCTGCTCGAAGCCCCGCACGAGGCTCCGCTCGAAGCTCTGCACGAGGCTCTGCACGAAGCTTTGCACGAAGCTCTGCTGAAGCTCTACACGAGGCTCTGTACGAGGCTCTGCTCGAGGCTCTGCTCCGCAGTACGATTAAGGACGTTGCGGATATCCATTCAGAGCCGTCGCTCCCAGCTCTATCCTATAGCTTCCTTAATTTTAAGTATCTAGCACCTAATACGGTAGCAGCTGTTTTAGTATCTTATTTGACCTTCTACCTCTTTATGCGACAAGTTTTTATAACAGTATACTATAGGTTTGCTTAAATATCTATAACTTAGTATTTAGCATAACATAGATACTATATATCTACCTAGTTATAGTAAATACCTTAAGGTACCTATTATAGATTTATGCGGGTTTTATATATATTAGCTAGCGTTTTTCTATAAAATTATATAAGGTTAGATAATCTTAACAACGCGTTTTTTTTTAAATGAAATGATTACAAGACCTAAAAATACCTAAAGTAATAAAAATAATATATTCTAAAAGCCTAGGTTCTGTTATATAATTGATAAACTTTGGGAAAGAATATAATATACTAGTATTAAGTTATTTTAATATCCGCAACCTCCGCGACGCGGATATCGATAATAAACTCTGCATATCTTGCGACACTCTCTTGGACGTAATTCCAGTAGTGCAGCACAAACGTAGTTAGTCCGCTTGCGGACCGATTAAAAATCCGCACTAACGAAATCACATCTGAGCTTGCTAAGGTAATTTTCCTACCGCTTTATGGTGTCTGGCGCAAACATGTTCGCCCTAAGCTCTATAAGGGCGGCCGCACCAGCCCTAGGGTTGTCAAGGTGTGGTTTGCTTAGGCGACCGCCAAGAGGTCTACTTATGGTGTCAGAATTAGCGTAAGGAATGCTAACTAAGCTCTAGACACATTGCGAGGTCGAAGTCCGCATACAATCTATATAGATATTAACCGCATCTACTACATCACAAATTAATTAATATTCATCGTCTGCGTTATCTCTATTATTAATTAGACCCTTAAGATAGCTCCGCTATAACCTTATAACCCTGTAATTCTAAGAGGTTACAAGCCTGGGTAGCAACACTACTCTTAACTTAAAATTAACCCCTAAAAATGACCTTCTCTACCTTAACCGCAACGGCACCTATATATGATTATAAGGCTGGTAAAATCGTTATCTTTAATGGAGATAACTTTGTAGATTGGGAGCGTACCTATAAGGCAGCCTTAATTATGGCAGAAGAATAGGATTTATTTACTAGTACAGAAGACCTAAGTTAGCTAATAGGAGAAAAAGAAGAGAGGAAGTAAATAAGATTATCTTTAACTCTATAGAAGACAACCGTTAGAAAAAGATGCGTATAATAATAAAGGAGTATAATATTTAGGGAATGTAGGAAGGAATAAAGAAGTTTAATAAGGCTAATAACGGGGTCTATATCCCTAGACTTTACAGGGAATTCTATAGCACTATATTTAACCTAATAAAGATATAAATTATTAAGTTTATCTATATACTAAATTAATTTAAGATTAATCTAACCTCTATACCTTAAGTACTTACTAACAATAATATTAAAGAGTAACTTCTCTTGGCCCTTCTAAGCGATGTTATATAGTAAAACGCAAAAACCTAGTGTCTATGAGACAAACGAGACCTTAAGAGTTGTATTACTCTTCTTTAGAAGTAAGAGACTGCTCTCCCTATATAAGTATAGACTATAGTACTTGTATATAAAAGGAAAGACAAACCTAAGGAGAGAAGGGGAAACTGAGGTTAAATAAGGGGTAGAGGTTATACTAGTAGATTCGATTATTCCTTATTATATTATTGCTATAGCTTATTATCTTAAGTAAGTAAAGAGCTAAGATAACTAAAAAGGGATAAGTGCAGAGTATATTATTAAAAAGGTTACTACCAGAAGGACTATCCCCTACTTAAATAATTCCAATTTAATAACGCCAAGAAGAAAGATTAAGGTGCTTTTAAGGTAGAGAAAGTAGGGAATATAGTAATAGCCAAGGAAGAATTTAATAGCAATTTAATCTACCTTAACCCTAACCTTAAATGTGCTATGCTTATAATAATATCTTTAGCTTAGGCTCTTAACTTAAGTATAACTAAACACTTTACTGGTAATTAATTAGATCTAATATACTTAAAGAGATGGAATATACCTTAATAAGTGCAAACTTAAAGCAATATAAAGTTATACTTAGATATAGGTGGCTAAAATAATATAACCCCTTAATTGGCTAGGTTAAAGAAACACTAAAGTTCTATATAACTTACTGCTAAAGTTATTGCTTAAAATACTATTTGCCCTATAAATATATATATAACTATTTAAATTTAATATAACGTACTCTATAAGCGAGTCGGCCATGGATAGTAAGGATAAGTACTTTATTAAAAAAAGTTAATAATATTAAGTACAATAAACGGAAACGTAAATATATATACCTTGTAAAATAGAGAGGCTTTACTAAGCCCTTTATAGGAACCCGTTAACTCTATAAGACTTATATAAGCCGTAAAAGACTTTTATAAACTCTACCTAGAATTACTATAGCCCTATCTTATAGAGGCTTAAGTTTAAAGAGGGGGGTACTATTACGAGATACCTCTGTAATACCTTATATATATCTACCTATTTCTACTAATGCAGTAAGCAGAGACTAACCACGGATGGCAATCTACGGCAATTTAATGGCAATCTGCCGCATTCTGCTATATTCTACTAAGTCTACTAAATCCTACTAAGTTCTATTAGGACCGCTACTTAAATCCTATTCTGCTCTATGTATATATTAACTAAGCAACCAAATTTATAATACATATCCTTTCTTCCCATTTCTTTACCTTTTCTCCTTATATAATGTCTTAACTTTACTACACAGTTTATATATATAGCTTAATAATATCTACTTGCTATATATTATCGTCGCTTATACTTACTCCGTAATATAATCACATATTTAATTTCGTATACTTAGTATAGAAGAAAGGTTCGGTACTAAGTAGGGTCGCGATCGCAATATTGTAAGGCTATTGCCCAGGTATATGGTAGGGAGCAGGCAAGCCGAGCATAAGTTACGAGGAGAGTCAATAGAATAGGACGATATGGTAATAAGGGTAGGTATAGCAATACCTCATACAGAGACAAACCAATAAGGAGGGAAGGGCTGTAAGCCTAAGGGAGCTTATAAAGATGTTGGAATTACAAGGTTATAAGGTCATAGCAGAACTGTCTTAAGGGTCTAATTAATAATAGAGATAACGCAGACGATAAATATTAATTGATTCGTGATGCAGTAGATGCGGTTAATGTCTATATAGATTGCATGTAGAGCTTAACCTCGCAATATGTCCAGAGCTTAGTCAGCACCTTATCGCTAATTTCTAACACTTCCCCATGCTAATGACGCTCTCCTTATCTGTCCCAAATAGGTAATAATAAAGCTATTCCCAAATACCTTGCAAGTGCCATTCGGCCTATATATAGAGGGAAAACCTAGTAGGCGAAAAACCTCTATTACTTGCTTATTAGTTACCAATTCCTAGTATTACGTAGTGCTTCATAAATTAGTTAATTGGTAGCTGTTTCGTGAGCATATCTCTAGGTTAATCTTTACTTAGTATATATACCACTTCTAATCAACCTTACTAAACCATGTTATTTTGTATAAAGAGGTATCAAGTCTTAATATACTTGGCTTTCTAATGGTGTTTCGTGTTATACAAAAGGTTAACCATACCATTATTATCACAGTAGAGCATAGGGACAAAGGGCTTATTATCGTCTTTCTCTCCTAGATCTCTCGTCAGCTTCTTAAGCTATACTACTAACCTTGCTCCTTTTAATACCGCTATAATCTCTACTTCTATTAAACTTAATGCCGTTAACTTCTGTCTTTAAGCCGTCCAAATCACCACTTCCCTATAGCATATAACTGCTATGCCTTAAAATAATATCCAATCGTATTCTATTCCCCATATAGCGTTAGTAAAGATACTGTAGCTAGTAGGTAACATAAGCTTGTATAGAGGGAGGTATACTACTTAATTTAAATAGGTAATTCCGGTTTTAAGAGTGCCGTTTAGATATTATAGTAGCTGTTTACTTAAGCGGTAATACAATTCTCCTAGTGCTGCTATAAACCTAGCTAACTAACTAACAGCATAGCTAGTATTAGGACGTGTGTAGTTTAAGAGGTAGATTATAGAGCCAATAATCTGTCAGTATACCGTTGCATTATCGTACTTAAGGAGACTTTTAATATTAGGTTTTAGGATAGTACCAGCTAGTATCAGTAGCTTAGCCAAATTATAGTTATCCATTTTTAGTTATTTAAGTAGCTTCTTAATATACATCGTCTGATATAGCTTAAGGGTTCGGTTTATACGGTCTTAATAGATTTAGAAGCCTATAAATACTTCTATAGGACCTAGGTCTTTACATCTCCATTCCCTTAAAATTCTTATCTTTATAATATTAAGGTATTGGCGCTTTCCTACAATCAGCATATTGTTAATAAATAATAAGATATATACTTTATTTCCTATAAAGAGATTGGGGTTAGTATTAGCTAATATTAAACCTATACTCTTAAAGAACTTCTTAACCATCTAAAACCATTCTCTTAGTGCCTACTTTAGGCCATAGAGTAACTTATTCAGCTTTAAGTAGACATCTTTTACCCCCTTAAGGTTAGGTTTAAAGTCTCTTAATAGGTTAAAAATCTGTATATAAATCTGATCTTGCAACAGCAGGTTTAAGAATATAGTTTTAACGTTAATATAGTTAAGTTTAAGGTCTTCTACTGCCACCTTTACCATTAAGAACCTAAAGGTGTTATATTATACAACAGACATAAATATCTCAAAGTAGTTAATGTTAGGGGTCTGCTTATCTCCCTAAATACACAGTCTTACCTTCTTATAAATTACCTCTCCCTTAGCATTGTACTTATGCTTTAGAACTAGCTTGCTTAGGAGTAACAACCTTCCTTCTAATACTCTCCCCCTTATAATAGTATAGGTGTGCATCCTCTTAAGTAAAAGGAATTCTTTAAAGATAGCTTTTATCTAGCTAGGAGCGTCCTCCCTTAAGGCCTAATCTAACTTAATAGCATTAAAAGGTACTATAGGTGCTCCTATAAAAGTAGTATTCTTAGCTTCTAGGTGGATAGCTTTTATAGCTATTACTAACTAAACCACCATATTGTTAAAAACCCTTATATTTGGTAACCTTCCAAACCTTATTCTCTGCGCATAAGAAATACGTATTAATATACTTTATATAGGCATCCCACCCTTAGCATCACCTTAATTTAAGTATCCCACTTAATTTAAGCGGCCCATTTAGTCTTAACCTAGGCTTCCCACTCGGCTTAAGCGGCCCACTTAGTCACCATCTAGCCTACTCTTAGTTCTCGCAACTGGAGTCTATTAGCGCGTTTAAGGTAGTAAGGGGAGGTGTAGGTCGGCTCACAGCTTAGCTTATAGTATAATTTAAGCATCCTACTTAATCACTGCGTATCTTTATGCTTTATACAGGCGTCCCACCCTTAAGCGTCCCACTTATAGCATGTCTTATAGCTTAACTTATAGCTTGCACCTAAGGTACTCTATAAGGGAACCTATACTTATTTACTTTAGCATCTCCAAAGAGCTCAATTGCTTATATATATAGGTTCATTATTTTAAATTAACTACTCCCTTTTAACCCCATAAAAACATAGTTAGATTTTATTCTTAAATTATACTTCCTAGGGTGTTTCTTAAGTGTATTAATTAGGTTAGTATAACACCTAAAAATAATAAGGTTCTTAAGATTAGGGACTTATTAGGTATATACCTTATATAGTATAATAGCACCACTATACTTATTATTAAATGGAAGTGCTAAGGTTAGTACTTAATTCTTAATCCAGATAGTATGTTTAACTGCATAGCACCAGAGTTTAACCAGTATATTTTCTTAAAATAGAAGTGATCTTATCTTATAGTTAACCATATAGATCGCACACTTAATTACGCCATTATATAAGTGCTTGTATAGCGGGCAAGGTTTAAAATTAACACCCTAAGGTATTAGTTTATCTTAAAATCTACAGCTAAACTCCCCCTTTCCGTTATCCGCTTAAATCCAGACAGCTCTATTACCAGTAAATCTCTCTACCCTTACAATAATCTCCTTAATATACGGTAATACCTCTTTAGTTTAGAGCGTTTTAAGAGGGATAATCCAAGTATAGCATGTGGCGTCGTCTAGGGCTAGTAGGTAGTAGTTATAACCTCTAATTAATGTACCAATTCATCCCATAGTATTAAGGTGTAGCCCTTAACTAGGTATCTTCTTACGCTTTAATTGTCTTCTTACTTAGTATTTTTTACATCTTCCCTACTAAACAAGCTTCATACATGCTCTTGCCAACTAGTACTGCTTTCTTCTTAAGCTTTATGCCTAGTAAGGAGTGCTATAGCTTAAATAGGTCGCTATAATTTGTGTATCCAGTTCAGCGGTGCTATATCTTAGCATCCGTTTCACTAACGTTTAGTTATAAATTATATGCTTCTACTGTCGCATTAAATGCTTCCTAATGCTCTTATAGTATATAGAGGTTGTTCCTTATAATAGCCTTAAATATTACACCTAATCTATGCTTACCAGTAGCTTAATTATCCGTATTAAAGGTAATTAAGTAGCCTTCCTAAGTGAGAGTCCTTACTAAGATCAGCTTAATTGTCTTAAACAAGGGTACAAGCCAGACATCTTTTAGCCTTAGGCTACTAATTTGGACTTAACTATAGCCTATAGCAGGGACAATAGTCCCATTCGCAGTACAGACCTATTATGGCGTATTTTATCTCTTTAAGTGTGTTAGGTCTAATTGGTTACTAGTAAAGTACTTAGTTGCTCCTAAGTCAAGAGCCCAAGCTAGAGATGTTATTGTAAGCATAGCACGTTTAGGGTTAGGGTTAAGGTAGATTGAATCGCTATTAAATTCTTCCTTAGCTATTGCTATATTCCCTACTTCCTCTACCTTAGGAGCACCTTGCTTTTTCTTCTTAGCGTTATTAAATTGGAATTGTCTAAGCAGGGGACAGTCTTTCTAGTAGTGACCTTTCTAATAGCATACTCTGCACTTGTCTCTTTTTGGTTATCTTGGCTCTTTGCTTACTTAAGATGACGAGCTATGGCGATAACGCGATAAGGAATAATCGAATCTACCAGCACGACCTCTGCCCCTTGTTCGACCTCGGTTTCCCCTTCTCCTCCTAGGTTCGTCTTTCCTCTCGTGTGCAAGTGCTGCGGTCTGTACTTGTGTAGGGAGGGCAGTCTCTTGCTCCTAAAGAAGGGTAATACAACCCTCAAGGTCTTGTTTGTCTTGTAGGCACCAGGTCTTCGCATTCTGCCACGTAACATTGCTTAGGAGGGCTAAGAGAAGCTGCTCTTTAATATCATTGTTAGTAAGTACTTAAGGTATTAAGGCTAGATTAATCTTAAATTAATTAAGTATATAGAGGAACTTAATAATTTGCATCTTTATAGGGTTAAATATAGTGCTATAGAACTCCCTGTGAAGTCTAGAGGTGTAGACCTCGTTATTGGCCTTATTAAACTTTTTCATTCCTTCCCACATTCCTTAAATATTATACGCCTTTATTATCGCACGTATCTCTTCCTAATGGTCGTCTTCTATCAAATTATAGATGATCTTGTTTGCTTCCCCTCGTCTTCTTCTTCCATTAGCTAAATTAACTTAATTTAGGTCCTCTACACTAGTAACAAAATCCTAGCCCTCCAATATAATTAGGGCTGCCTTCCAGGTACGCTCCCAGTCTGCAAAGTTGTCTTTATTAAAAATGACGATTTTGCCTGCCTTGTAATTATACGTAGGTGTCGTTAAGGTTAAGGTAGAGGAGGTTATTTTTGGAGGTCGATTTTTAAGTCAGGAGGTGTTGCTACCTAGGAGAGATTTGCTACCCGGGCTCATAACCTGTTGGAATTATAAGGTTATAAGGTCACAGCGGAACTGTCTTAAGGGTCTAATTAATGATAGAGATAACGCAGACGATGAATATTAATTAATTCGTGATGCAGTAGATGCGGTTAATGTCTATGTAGATTGCATGCAGAGCTTGACCTCGCAATGTGTTCAGAGCTTAGTTAGTAACTTATCGCTAATTTCTGACTTACCTCAGTGAGCTTAGACGCGATTTTTTAGCTAGCATTGGAATAACCTATGCCGTCTTCTGAACTGCAAAATCACGTCTAAGGCAGTCTACCGCGTCTTATTAAAATTATAACCAAAATCCACCAAGCGGATATTGCTGATATCTAATTCATTCATTTACACAACGCGTTATTATTACCACATGTAGTTACATTTTTTTTAAGACTTAGGGCCTCTAAATGGTATAAATTTTATTATATGGCTATTGCTTAGTCCTGATATTAATTTCGTTAAAGTTAAAAAACGCGTTGTTAAAATTATAAACACATATTATATCTTATTAAATAGCCTACTAATATAGATAAAACTATACAGATCTATAGATATCTACTACCTAAAGTTATTTTAACACCTAGTTAATACTATAGTTGGGTCCTTCCTTAAAAATATCCTTCCTTGGCCTAGAGTGCCTCTACTACTACT